>Ga0310694_10004567_pt1 | contig 13353 bp, 13 predicted proteins | sample 174DNAGHGhighgp2_FD_203884 | JGI IMG/M metagenome (GOLD analysis project Ga0310694, IMG submission 203884) | Sheep rumen microbial communities from Palmerston North, Manawatu-Wanganui, New Zealand - 1742 DNA GHGhigh gp2 (v2) (version 2) | ecosystem: Host-associated > Mammals > Digestive system...
CTTGGCTGCAACTATCCGCTTGTGGTGAGCAGCGACGAACTGGCTACCGCAGGAATGGAGGCGGCTTATGTCGTAGCCAATCAGAAAGTGAACTCGGTGACACTGAGCGAGGTGCAGCGCGTGCCTGCCGCCACGGGACTGCTGCTGAAGGGTGCTGAAGGCACTTACCGCCTGCCCATTGCGGTCACCACCGATGCCGTAGCGTCCAACCTGCTGCATGCCGTCACCTCAGTGCAGGGCTATGCCGTGGTGACGGACAATGTCTATGCGCTGGCCAACAAGGCGGATGGCGTGGGGTTCTACCTCTGCGCACAAAACATCGTGGTGCCTGCAGGAAAAGCGTACATGCAGCTGACAGGGGCCAATACCCGCAGCTATTTCACATTCGACGGCTCAATGACCGACGGCATCTCAACCGCCAGCACGGACTCACCGTCAGCAGAGCCTTATTACTACACCCCGGCCGGCGTCCGTGTAGCCAACCCCAGAAAAGGGCTCTATATCAGCCGCAACCGTAAAGTCGTTATTTCCCGATAAAACACATTCCTATGAAAAAAACATATCAGTCACCCGCCACCATCTGCGTCAGGACGGCCTGCCGCATGTCAATCCTTACGGGCTCTATGAAGTATCATGACAATGAGGTCATAACCAATTCGGAAGAAATCATGTCACGCCAGAGTAATGGCTTGTGGGACGATGATTCGGAGAACGAGTCGCGTAGCAACTTCTGGTACGACGATGAAGACGGTTATTGACACCGTAGCATCGCTCCATGCTTGCGGTCAACACAAAAAAAGCAAACGGATTCTCAACCATGAGAATCCGTTTGCTTTTTGATTTCCAGAGCTTGGCGCAGCTCCTTCTATTTATTTCAGGATGTTGTAGAGCAGCGATGTCAGCGAGATGAGGATGCTGGTGGCCGAGAACCACAGCGTCGTCATGCTGCCCACGCTCGAGTTCTGAGCCTTCACCTTGTTGGGCGTCACGTAGACCACATCGTTCTGCTGCAAGTAGTAGTAGGGCGAGTTGATGATGTTGGCATCATTCAGGTTCAGCTCGGCAATGCTCTTCTGGCCTTTGGAATCCTCGCGAATCAGCTTCACGTTGGTGCGCACACCGTGGATGGTCAGGTCGCCAGCCTGGGCCAGGGCCTCGAGGATGGTGATCTTCTCACGGCTGACGGTGAACGTGCCGGGGCGGGCTACTTCGCCGATGACCGAAATCTGATAGCCCGTCATGCGCACAGTGACGATGGGCTTCTCCGACTCGGCAATGTAAGGCTGAATCTTGGTCTGAATCAGGGTCTCTGCCTCCGACTTCGTCAAGCCGCCCACCTTCAGCGTACCGATAATGGGAAACTCAATCATGCCATTGTTGTCCACCAGATAGGTCTGCAGCGTGCCCTGGGAGCCAGAGGAAAGGCTGCGGCCCACGGTGTAGGTGGTGGGGATGGTCAGGTTGAATGGGGTGGACGCCTCGTCGTTGATGGTCTTCACGGTGATGGTGAGCTGGTCTTTGGGCATGATGCGGGCATCATAGAGCAGAGCAGACTGTGAGAGGTCAACAGTGTCGGCATTTTGGAAATAAGGCACATCCTTCGTGCTGCCGCAGCCTACCATCATCGTTGCAATAGCGGCGGCGCATAACAATTTCATTAATTTCATAATTATTCCTATGTTTTTATTTCTGCCTGCAAAATTACTGCTTTTTTTTATATCAGGCAAGATTTTCGAAAGAAAATTATTGGTTGTGGAAAAATCCTGGCTTGTGCGGATGAAATATGACATAGTTACGCCGCTAATTAGGTCGGTTTGTTAACCGAGTTTTGTCTTCCCTTCGGGACTTTTTGCCGTTCCTTGCCCGCCGCATAGCTCAATGCGCAGCCATCCCCTCCCTTCAAGGGGAGGGGTTAGGGGTGGGGTCTGTAATGTCAGTAATGCTCTATGCTGCCACTTCTTTGCTGCCCACTCCTCGCCCGCACTCTTCTCTGATACTTCCTCGCCCCCACTCTTCGCTGACAGGATATTACTGACATTACAGACCCCACCCCTGCCCCTCCCCTTGAAGGGAGGGGAGTGCCTCACGGGGTCCCTGCGGCGGGCAAGGTGATAACCTTTTTCCCAAATTGTTTCGACCTGTACGGATGGAATGATGACATAGTTACGTCGCGAAGTAGGCCAGTTTGTTCCACCAAGTTCTGTCGTCCCTTCAGGACTGTTCAACCCAATCCCTACTAATAGGTCGGTGCGCAGCAAAAGTCCTTCGGGACTTTTTGCCGCTCCTTGCCCGCCGTGTACCTCAATGCGCACCCCTCCTCCCCTGGGGGAGGGCCCCCAAAAATTGTCCGAAGCCTTCGGACAGAGCGTCCGAAGCCTTCGGACAAACAGTCCGAAGCCTTCGGACTTTTTTGGGGTGTTACCACTTTCTAACCCGCGTGTCGGTTTTTTTTGCGAGCGAAAAGAATTTTTTCATCAAGCGCTTGCATATAACAAAAAATAGTATTACCTTTGCAAAATCTTAAGAAACTATGAATTATAAAAACAATAAATCTTTTGCTTATGTCACAGATTACAGGACGCATCAGTCAGATTATCGGTCCCGTCATTGACGTCTATTTCGACACGAAGGGACAGGATGCTGAGAAGGTGCTGCCGAAGATTCACGAGGCATTGCGCATTGACCGCGGTCATGGCCGTGAGCTCATCGTCGAGGTGCAGCAGCACATCGGCGAGGACACTGTGCGCTGTGTGGCTATGGACAATACCGACGGCCTGCAGCGCGGGCTGGAGGCTGTGCCCATCGGCTCGCCCATCAGAATGCCTGCCGGCGACCAAATCAAGGGCCGCATGCTGAATGTGATAGGCCAGCCTATCGACGGTATGAAACAGCTCGACATGAAGGGAGCATACCCCATCCACCGCGAGGCTCCAGTGTTCGAGGAGCTGTCGACGAAGAAGGAAATCCTCACCACCGGCATCAAGGTCATCGACCTGCTGGAGCCCTACATGAAGGGTGGTAAGATTGGACTCTTCGGCGGCGCCGGTGTGGGAAAGACGGTGCTCATCATGGAGCTTATCAACAACATTGCCAAGGGACACGACGGCTTCTCGGTATTCGCCGGCGTGGGCGAGCGTACCCGTGAGGGCAACGACCTCATCCGCGAGATGATTGAGAGCGGCGTTATCCGCTATGGCGAGAAATTCAAGAAAGCGATGGACGAAGGCAAGTGGGACCTCTCGCTTGTCGACCCCGAGGAGCTGAAGAAGAGCCAGGCCACGCTGGTCTACGGACAGATGAACGAGCCGCCCGGTGCACGTGCCTCAGTGGCACTGTCGGGTCTGACGGTGGCCGAGGGATTCCGCGACGGAGGCGGCAAGGACGGCGCATCGAGCGACATCCTGTTCTTCATCGACAACATCTTCCGCTTCACGCAGGCTGGCTCTGAAGTGTCGGCACTGTTGGGACGTATGCCCTCAGCCGTGGGTTATCAGCCTACGCTCGCCTCTGAGATGGGCGCCATGCAGGAGCGCATCACTTCTACGAAGAAAGGGTCTATCACCTCTGTGCAGGCCGTCTATGTGCCGGCCGACGACTTGACCGACCCGGCTCCCGCCACGACGTTTACGCATCTGGACGCTACGACGGTGCTCGACCGTAAGATTGCCGGACTGGGCATCTTCCCCGCTGTCGACCCGCTGGGCTCCACCTCACGCATCCTCGACCCGCTCATCGTGGGCAAGGACCATTACGACTGTGCACAGCGCGTGAAGGAGATACTGCAGCGCTACAAGGAGTTGCAGGACATCATCGCCATTCTGGGTATGGACGAGCTCTCTGACGAGGACAAGCTGACCGTGAACCGCGCACGCCGTGTGCAGCGTTTCCTCAGCCAGCCGTTCACCGTGGCCGAGCAATTCACGGGTCTGCCTGGCATCATGGTCTCAGTGGAGGACACCATCAAGGGATTCAATGCCATTCTCAACGGCGAGGTGGACGACCTGCCCGAGCAGGCATTCCTCAATGTGGGCACCATCGACGATGCCAAGGAGAAGGCCAAGAAACTGTTGGAAGCTGCTAAGGGATAACTCCGCAAACTCCACAACTCCTTACTCCTTACTCCTTACTCCTTCAACTCCTGAACAGAATATGCTGAAGTTAAAGATAGTTTCTCCTGAGAGAATAGAGTTCGCCGGCGAGGTGGAGAGCGTGAAGGTGCCTGGCACAATGGGCAACTTCGAGATTCTCACCGACCACGCCCCCATCATCTCGTCGCTGCAGAAAGGCGTCGTGGAATACGACGGCCAGAAGCTCGACATCATGGGAGGCTTCGTGGCGGTGCAGAAGAACGAGGTGTCCATCTGCGTGGAGATAGAAAACCCCTAAGCGGGGGAGGACGAGCAGTCGTGTAAACGATGATTTTCGAAATCCTTTTCGGCATCCTCTTCTTCACCCTGTTGGGACTGGCCTATGTGAAGGGCTACGATGTGGTGAAAGCCCATTCGCCCGAACACCTGGTTCACTTCTACCTCGTGATGGCAACGGTGCGCATGTTGCTCGTCGGCACAGCCGTGGCAATCTACGTGCTCCTCATTGCCTCGAATAGGGAAGACGCCATCCGTTTCGCTCTTATATATATAATAATGTACGCGATAATGATGGTGGTGACACTGAAATTAAGACATTGAAATATGAATTGTAAATTGAAACGATGGTTCTGCATAGCCCTGCTGCTGCTGGCAATGGTTCCGGGGGCAAAGGCTGAGGACTTCTCGGCCAAGGAGGTGGTGCTGGAACATATCAAGGACTCGCACGAATGGCACATCACCGACCTGGGCGAGGGCAAGGACCCGCTGGTCATTCCCCTGCCAGTCATTGTGAAGAGCTCGACAGGCTGGCATGTGTTCAGCTCGTCGCGCTTCGAGCACCACGCCGATGCCAACGGACTGCGCCATGTGAAAGCTGACGCTCCAGCCGACATCCAGGGACTGGCCATTGCCACCGAGGGTGAGAACGCCGGTAAGATAGTGGAGAACGGACAGCCCGTGCTCGACTTCTCCATCACCAAGACCGTGGCCGTGATGTTCATCAACGTCATCCTGCTGCTCTGCATCATCCTCGGCTGTGCCCGCTGGTACAAGAAACGCAAGGCCAGCGATGCCGCACCGGGCGGATTTGTGGGCTTCATCGAGATGCTGGTGATGTATGTGGTGGACGAGATTATCAAGCCGGGCGTAGGCAAGGGCTATGAGAAATATGTGCCCTACCTGCTCACCTGCTTCTTCTTCATCTTCACCTGCAACGTGATGGGTCTCATCCCGTTCCCGCCGGGCTCAGGCAATGTGACGGGCAACATCGCCGTGACGTTCTTCCTTGCCTTCTGCACCTTCGTCATCGTGCAGTTCTCGGGCAACCATCACTATTGGAAGGACATCTTCTGGCCCGATGTGCCCACGTGGCTGAAATGCCCTGCGCCCATCATTCCCGTCATCGAGTTTGTGGGCATCTTTACCAAGCCCTTCGCTCTGATGATCCGACTCTTTGCCAACATGATGGCTGGTCACGCCATCGCTGTGGCCATCACCTGCATCATCTTCCTCGTGGCGTCGCAGGCCGTCGCCGTGCAGCTGTCGATGTCGGCACTGTCGGTGGTGATGAGCGTGTTCATGATGTGCCTCGAGTGTCTGGTGTGCTTCATCCAGGCCATGGTGTTCACCATGCTCAGCGCCGTGTTCATCGGCCTGGCACGCGTGGAGCCGGCGCATGAGTAGTCATGAGGCGAGGCGTATCGTTATCACGTTATCACGTTATAACGAAATAACGAAAAATCGTGATAACGAAATAACGTGATAACGTAATAACGAAAAATCGTGATAACGAAATAACGTGATAACGTAATAACGAAAAATCGTGACAACGAAACAGCGAAACAACATAACATAAATATTAACAACAAATAAACATTAAACAATTATGATTACAACATTATTAGCCGTAGAAGGCGTAGCAAAGTTGGGTGCCGCAGTAGGCGCAGGTCTCGCAGCCATTGGTGCTGGTCTGGGAATTGGTAGAATCGGTGGTCAGGCCATGGACGCTATGGCCCGTCAGCCGGAGGTGATGAGCAAGCTGTTCACCAACATGATTGTGGCCGCTGCCCTTATCGAGGGTGTTGCCCTCTTCGCAGCCGTCATTGCATTCCTCTGCATCTAACAGAGGAGTGGTGGAGTAAGGAGGTGAAGTAGAATACTAGTTATCTCTTCTATTCCACAATTATGAGCATCAATGTTAAACATGGATTAAGAGGAAAAGGATGTCACAAAGGTAATCTACTTTACCTCCTCGACTCCTTACTCCTCAACTCCTAAAAAATTCAGCTATGGATTTATTGATTCCGAGTACTGGCCTGTTGTTCTGGATGTCGCTGACGTTCCTCGTCGTGCTGTTCATCCTTTGGAAGTTTGGCTTCCCTGTCATCACCAACATGGTGAAGGAGCGCAAGGCTTTCATCGATGACTCACTGCGCAAGGCACATGAGGCTAATGAGCGGTTGGCCAATATACAGAAAGAAGGTGAATCCATCCTACAGGAGGCTCGTGCGCAACAGGCTCAGATATTGAAAGAGGCTGCTGAGACGCGCGAGGCCATCGTAGCACAGGCTCAGGTGAAAGCCCGCGAGGAGGGGGCCCGACTGCTCAGCGATGCAAAGGCTGAGATAGAGCAGGAGAAGAAGGCCGCCATCGCCGACATCCGAAAGCAAGTGGCTACGCTGAGTGTCGAGATTGCCGAGAAGGTGCTTCGTCAGAACCTTCAGGGCGACAAGGCTCAGATGGATCTCATCAACCGTATGCTGGATGATGTCAACAAGAAGTAACACCGAGATTTTATAGTCTTTTAATTTTTAAATGCAATTTTAAATGGATATAGGAATCATTTCGGTACGTTACGCCAGAGCGCTGCTCAAGAGTGCACTCGACGTGAAGCTCGACCAACAGGTGTATCAGGAGATGCTCCTGCTGGCCAAGAGCTATGTCGAGGTGCCCGAGCTGCGCCACACGATAGACAACCCCATGCTGGACAAGGAGAAGAAGGAAATGCTTCTGACCACCGCCATTGGGGGCAACAGCGCCTCGGCACTGAGCAAGGCCTTTGTGGCCCTGGTGCTGAAGGAAGACCGGGAGAACATGATACAGTTCATGGCCAACTCCTACGTCACGCTCTATCGTCAGCAGAAGAACATCATCCGAGGGAAGCTGACCACCGCCGTGGCCGTCGCTCCTGCCACAGAGCAGAAGATGCGGCAGATGGTGGAAAGTAAGACTAAGGGAACAGTGGAGTTTGAGACGGAGGTGAACCCCGACATCATCGGCGGCTTCATCCTCGAGTACGACACCTACCGCATGGACGCCAGTGTCAAGTCTCAGCTCAACTCTATTCTGAATACACTGAAGAAGTAAATGATCGTTATATCGTGATAACGTAATAACGTGATAACGAAAAAGAAAGAATCAAATGTCAGATAAAATCAAACCAAGCGAAGTCAGTCAGGTGTTGCTTGAGCAGTTGAAGGGCATCAGCGACGCCCAGCAGTTTGACGAGGTGGGCACCGTGCTTACCGTCAGCGACGGTGTGGCGCGCATCTACGGTCTGCGCAATGCTGAGGCCAACGAGCTGCTGGAGTTCGAGAATGGCACAATGGCCATTGTGATGAACCTCGAGGAGGACAACGTGGGCTGCGTGCTGCTCGGCTCGACATCGGGCATCAAGGAGGGCATGGTGGTGAAGCGCACGCGCCGCATTGCCAGCATCCGTGTGAATGACAACATGCTGGGCCGCGTCATCAATCCGCTGGGACAGGCCATCGACGGCAAGGGCGCTATCGACGTGACGAATGCCTTCGAGATGCCGCTCGACCGCAAGGCACCGGGCGTCATCTATCGTCAGCCTGTGAAGGAGCCGCTGCAGACGGGCTTGAAGGCTGTCGACTCGATGATTCCCATCGGACGCGGACAGCGTGAGCTCATCATCGGCGACCGTCAGACGGGTAAGACCGCCATCGCCGTTGACACCATTATCAACCAGAAAAGTTTCTATGAGGCCGGCAAGCCCGTGTATTGCATCTATGTAGCCATCGGTCAGAAGGCTTCTACCGTGGCCGCACTGGTGCAGACCCTGAAGGAGCACGGTGCCATGCCTTATACCATCATCGTGGCCGCCACTGCTGCCGACCCTGCCGCCATGCAGTATTATGCTCCCTTTGCAGGTGCTGCCATCGGCGAGTATTTCCGCGACCGTGGCCTGCCCGCCCTTGTCGTTTACGACGACCTGTCGAAGCAGGCTGTGGCCTATCGTGAGGTGTCGCTCATCCTGCGCCGCCCGTCAGGCCGCGAGGCTTATCCCGGCGACGTGTTCTACCTGCACAGCCGCTTGCTGGAGCGTGCTGCAAAGATGAACGAGCAGCAGGAGGTGGCCGAGCAGATGAACGACCTGCCCGAGTGCATGAAAGGCCATGTGCGCGGCGGCGGTTCGCTGACGGCCCTGCCCATCATCGAGACGCAGGCCGGCGACGTGTCGGCTTACATCCCCACCAACGTCATCTCCATCACCGACGGCCAGATTTTCCTCGAGAGCGACCTCTTCAACCAGGGCTTCCGTCCCGCCATCAACGTCGGTATCTCCGTGAGCCGTGTGGGTGGCTCGGCACAGATCAAGTCGATGAAGAAGGTGGCCGGTACGCTGAAGATTGACCAGGCCCAGTATCGTGAGCTGGAGGCCTTCTCGAAGTTCTCCAGCGATATGGACGCCGTGACCGCCATGACGCTCGACCGCGGCCGTAAGAACAACCAGCTGCTCATCCAGCCTCAGTACAGCCCGATGCCGGTAGGCGAGCAGGTGGCCATTCTCTATTGCGGCGTGCACGGCCTGATGCGTGAGGTGCCCATCGACAAGGTTCGCGAATGTCAGGACCAGTTCCTCGACAAGCTGCGCTCCACAGCGCCAGAGGTCATCGCCACGCTGGGTGCCGGCAAGATTGACGACGAGACGACCGCCAAGATTGAGGCTGTCATGGCCGACATCGCAGGAACCTACAAGTAATCGTCAATAAAAAGAATTATGCCAAGTCTAAAGGAAATCAAAGGCCGCATTGCCTCTGTCAACTCTACGCGAAAGATTACTTCTGCCATGAAGATGGTGGCAAGTTCCAAACTGCACCACGCTCAGGTGGCCATTCAGAACATGCTGCCCTACGAGACACTGCTTGAGCACATCCTGAAGAGCTTCCTCGCTGCCGAGGCCGAGGCACAGACCATCTACGACCAGGAGCGGCCCGTCAAGCGAGTCGCACTGGTGGTCTTCGCCAGCAATTCGTCGCTCTGCGGTGGCTTCAACGCCAACGTCATCAAGCTGATGCAGCAGACGGTGAATGCCTATAAGGAGCAGCTGGGGGCCGACAACGTGGAGGTCTATCCCATCGGCCGCAAGGTCATGGAGAAAGCCACGAAGCTGGGCTACAACGTGAAGGCCATAGAACAATGCTGCAGTATGGTGGATCACCCCAGCGCGACGCCCTGCATCGATTTGGCGATGGCTCTCGGTGCGCGCTTTGCCAAGGGCGAGATTGACAAGGTGGAGCTGATCTACCACCACTTCAAGAGCGCCGGCTCGCAGATCCTGACGCGCAAGACCTTTCTGCCCATTGACATCGAGACGGAGCTGGAGCGTGACCACGAGCGCGACCTTACTACCAACATCGTGACAAAGAAGGCTCAAGACTATCTGAAGCAGAGAGGAAAAAGGAAGAGCGAGAGGGAAGAGGGCGAGGAGACGAAGCCGTTGAACGACAACTTCATCGTAGAGCCCGACATGGACACTGTGCTCTCACAGCTCATCCCGAAGTTGGCTCATCTGATGCTCTACACCGCCCTGCTCGACAGCGTGGCCTCAGAGCATGCTGCGCGCATGGTGGCCATGCAGACGGCCACCGACAATGCCGACGAACTGCTGCGCCAACTCAACCTGCAGTACAATAAGAGCCGTCAGCAGGCCATCACCAGCGAACTGCTTGACATCGTCGGTGGTTCGGTGAACAATTAACGGAATAACTATGATTAGAAAAGTTTTTCTTGCGGCAGCCCTCATGACTGCCGCTTTTGTTAACGCCCAAAACGGCCCCACCATGGGATGGAGTTCGTGGAACACCTACGGCGTGAACATCAACGAGGCACTTATCAAGCGTCAGGCCAACGCCATGGTGGTGAAGGGGTTGAAGGATGTGGGCTTCGACCACATCAACATCGACGACGGCTACTTCGGCGGCCGCGACGCCACCGATGGCCATCTGCTCATCCATCCCAGCCGTTTCCCCAATGGCCTGAAGCCCGTGGTGGAGTATATCCACGGCAAGGGGCTGAAGGCTGGTATCTACAGCGATGCCGGGCGCAACACCTGCGGCAGCATGTTCAACGGCGATGCCACGGGCAAGGGCGTGGGGCTCTATGAGCACGACCAGCAGGATGCCGACTTCTTCTTCAAGGACTGCGGCTTCGACTTCATCAAGGTGGATTTCTGCGGCGGCTCATGGTATCACAACGAAGACCACCTCGTGCTCGACGAGCAGCAGCGCTACACCGCCATCGCTCAGGCCATCCGCAACACTGGCCGTACCGACGTGCGCATGAACGCCTGCCGCTGGGCTTATCCTGGCACGTGGATTGACGGCGCTGCCTTCTCCTGGCGCACCACCGGCGACATCTACGATGGATGGGAGTCGGTCAAAGGCATCATCGCAGAGAATCTGTTCATGTCTGCCTACTGCAGCGAAGGGCACTACAACGACATGGACATGCTCGAAGTAGGGCGCTCCATGACCACCGAAGAAGACAAGACGCACTTCGGCCTTTGGTGCATGATGAACTCACCGCTGCTCATTGGCTGCGACCTCACCAGCATCAAGACCGTCACCCTCAATATGCTGCGTAATCAAGAACTCATCGCCCTCAATCAGGACACGCTCTATCAGCAGGCCTACGTTGTGAAGTATGTCAACGGCTGCTATATCCTCGTCAAGGACCTTGAGAAGCTGAACGGCACGAAGCGCGCCTTCGCCGTCTACAATCCCGACGACCAGGCCAAGACGGTGCAGGTGGGTTTTGCTGACTTGGACTTGGCTGGCACCGTCAAGCTGCGTGATGTCTTCCAGAAAAGAGACCTTGGCGAGTTCACCGAGACTTACGAGGTGAGCGTGCCGGCACATGGCACACGTATCTATGTGGCCGATGCCGAGACGCGCACGGAGCGCATCCGCTATGAGGCTGAGGCCGGCTACAACAGCGTCTATCAGGAAATCAAGAACAACCAGGACGAGAAAACCGGCAGCTACAGTGCCGACGGCAACTGCTCCGGCGGCTACAAGGCCGGCTGGCTGGGCGGCCGTGACAAGAACGACCTGCAGTGGCGCAATGTCTATAGCTTCACGGGTGGCGAGTACCAGCTCACCATCGGTTTCCTCAGCGGCGAGAGCCGCACCATCACTGTCAGCGTCAACGGCGAGAAGGTGAAGAACCTCAGCTGCAATAGCGGCGGCTGGAACACGGTGGGCAAGAAGACGCTGACCATTCAGCTGAACAAAGGGCAGAACGTCATCCGCCTTTCCAATGCTTCCACTTGGATGCCCGACATCGATTATATCGAGCTGACCTGCACCAAGCCCTTGGCCATCGACGGAGCACAGATGCCTTCATCGGCCGATGACGGCGCTCTCTATGACCTACAAGGCCGCAGGACATCGGCTAAGTCCCACGGCCTGTATATAAGAAACGGTAAAGTCATTGGGCGGTGAACGGTCGCCGTCGTTCAGGTAAAGTCATTGGGCGGTGAGAACGGTCACCGTCCAATGACTGTCTTTTTCTTGCCATTGACGATGTACAAGCCTTTCTTCGGCTGCAAGGTGCGCCGTCCCTGCAGGTCGTAGAAATCCGTGGTGCATCGTTGATGGTTGACTAATGAGTGGCCGGTCAGCCCGGTAGGCGTACCGTTGCCGATGGTCAGGAATTTGACGGTGCGGTCGAAGGTGCCGGGCTTGAAGTAGGCACGGAAGGGGCCGCTGCCGTTAGTCAGTTCAAAGCCATTGCCAAGGTCGTTGAGGCAGTAGATGTTGGGCGTGTTGTTCTCAACAGTGCTGCCTATGAAGCGGTAGTAGTCGCCGGTGACCGATGTCAGGCTGTTGCTCTTGCTCACTTTCCCGCTGCCGATGAACCTGATGCTCTTGTTGCTCATGTCCCAGTAGGTGCCCCATCTGTCGCCGGGGAAGGCCACGATATACGGGGTGTTGGCCTGCATCGTGCCTGACACGAAGTCGAAGTCCACCGTATTGACGCCGTCGCCGGTGAATGACTTCAGCCAGAAGTTCTTGCCGCTGTCATCGGCACTATGGAACCAGTCAATCGGTGTTCCGTCGGCTGTCACTGACGTCACATCGAAGGGCAGCATGATGGTGTTCCATCCGTTGATGCCGTCGGCGCCCGTCGTGAAGGCATAGATCAACTCGATGCTGTTTGCCGTGAAGTCAACCGGGGAGAAAAAGCTGTAGCCATCGGTCAGCGTGATGCTCTCGGCGGTGTAGGTGCCGCAGTCGCTGCAGACGACGTTCTTCCCGTCCAGTCCTTCGGGCTTCGTCCCGCTGTAGATATACAATGTGTTAGGCAGCGCGTTGGGCGTGATGCTGGTAATGCCTGTTCCCGACACGTCTATGGCCAGGGCATTGGCGGCATCAGCCGAGGCGTCGAAGGCGGTGCCTGAAGGAATGGTGATGGTGCTCTTTCCGTCGGCCGCGTATGCCATGATGGCACCATTGGTTTGATAAATGCCGCTGACGATGAATGAGTAGCTGTTGCCTTTGACGTAGCTGGTCTTCAGGATATAGTAGTCAATGCCATAGTCTAATCCTGTCACGTGCAAGGGGATGTCGATGGAACTGCCGGCAGGCACTTTGATGTCTATTTCCTTGGCAGCGACCGATCCGCCGTCGGGAATCAGCGCCCAGAGAAATACGCCTTGATAGTCGGTGGAAGTGGAATTGGTCACCCTGACAGAGCCGTTGAAGACGTTGCCATAGAGTTGATAGTATTTATTCCCGTCATTGGTATTGGAATAAATGGCATTGTTTATCTGCGGGTCTGATATGGTCAGCTCTACATCGCTGCCCGCCACTGTTCCTTCAGCTACGGTGACGGGAGGCTGCTCATTGCCAATCCAGTCGATAGTACCGGGGTCTGCTCCCGGGGAGAAGACCCTCACCTGATAACTGCCGCTGTAGTAGGGCGTGAAGGTCAGCTCACAAGTTGTGGAAGGAGCATT
>Ga0310694_10004570_pt1 | contig 13349 bp, 8 predicted proteins | sample 174DNAGHGhighgp2_FD_203884 | JGI IMG/M metagenome (GOLD analysis project Ga0310694, IMG submission 203884) | Sheep rumen microbial communities from Palmerston North, Manawatu-Wanganui, New Zealand - 1742 DNA GHGhigh gp2 (v2) (version 2) | ecosystem: Host-associated > Mammals > Digestive system >...
TAAAGCGAAAATCTACCGCTATCTGCCGCTCCACGAGCATCAACGAATGCGGCTGAAGACGTTCCTCAATCCAGAAGCCGATCCTTATGGCGGCGGCTGGAATCTACGGCAGGCAAAGATTTCCATAGGCTCGGGTTCGCTCACCGGCAAAGGGATCGGCAAGGGGGAGCAGAAGTTCCTCGGCTATCTGCCGCCCAGCGTTTCAATGAACGATTTCATCTTCTGCGTACTTGCGGAAGAGACGGGGTTTGCCGGCGCGGCTACTGTGCTGACGCTATTCCTCGTATTGCTGCTTTCGGGACTCTGGACCGCGGTACGGTCCAGCGACGACCGTGGCCGACTGGTCGCGATCGGCGTAATGACTCTCGTCTTTGTCCATGTTTACATCAACATCGCGATGTCCATCGGTCTTATGCCGATAACGGGGCTTCCCCTGCCGTTCATAAGCGCAGGCAAGACGTTCCTCGTTGTTCTGCTCGCCGCACTGGGCATCGTCCAATCAATATCCCTGCATAGGGAAGAGGAAATCTGAGGCAACTATGATAGAAAAAATAATCCGCTGGTTCTGCAAACCAAAATTCAAAAGAGAAATCATTGTCAATGTCGAAAAGCTTGAGACCCGCGTAGCGGTGCTCGAGAATGGGAAGCTTGAGGAGTACCTTGTGGAGCATCCCGAAGAGGAACGGCTGGTAGGCTCCGTATTCAAGGGGCGCATCCAGAACCTCGAACACGATCTGCAGGCGGCCTTTGTCGATATCGGCCTGTCAAGAAATGCATTCCTGCACTACTGGGACATGTCGCCGGACGTGGATGCGTTCCTTGACGACGACGAGGAGGCGCAGAAGGGCGGTGAGCGTCCCGGCAACAAAGGAAAGAACGCGAAGCGCGCCAAGAGCAGGGTGCGCCTGACCAACGAAGAGATTGAAAAGAAGTTCCCGAAAGGTTCCGAGGTCATCGTTCAGGTGACGAAAGGCCCAATCTCGACAAAGGGGCCTCGCGTAACCGCAAACCTTTCGATCCCCGGTCGCTATCTCGTGATGATGCCCGGCGAAAAGCTGCGCGGCGTATCGCGAAAGATCGGCGATGCGAAGGAGCGTGCCCGACTCAAAGCGATTCTCGATAGGCTGCTGCTCCCAGAAGATGTTGGAGTGATTGTGCGAACCGTTGGCGCGGGCGCAAGCCCGAAAGCGTTCGCGCGCGATCTCCGCAACCTGCTTGAATCCTGGAGCGAACTCAAGGGGAACGTAAAGAATCTGCAGACGCCATGCTGCGTATATCAGGAGCCGGGACTCGTAGAGCGCATCGTCCGCGACTGGCTTACGGAAGATATAGAATCCGTGGTCATCGACGATGAGAAGTCGTTCGAGGCTATGAAGGCGCTCACCGCCAAGATTTCCCGCCGGGCGCAGAAAAAGCTTAAGTACTACGAAGGATCAAAGAACGTATTCGACGCCTATGGAATAGAGCGGCAGCTTGAAGAGGCCTTCCGCAGACAGGTGCCGCTAAAGAGCGGCGGCTATCTCGTGATTGACGAAACAGAGGCCCTCATCGCGGTGGATGTCAACACGGGGCATCATAAGAGCAAGGAGGGCAAGGGTTCCCAGGAGGACACCATCCTTGAAGTGAACCTGGAAGCTGTAGAGGAGGTCGCACGTCAGCTGAGGCTTCGCAACATCGGCGGGCTGGTGGTGCTTGATCTTATCGACATGAAGAGCCGCAAGCACCAGAAGCAGGTGGAGAAAGCGCTAAAGACAGCGCTCAAACGCGACCGCGCGCGGACGAATGTGCTGGCCATCTCCGAACTTGGGCTTCTGGAGATGTCGCGCCAGCGCCAGGAAGAATCGCTGCTTTCGCAGATGGCGTCAACCTGCCCCGTCTGCGCTGGACATGGCCTTGTGAAATCACCGCTTGCCATATCGATTGAACTTCAGCGTCACCTTACGACGCTTCTCAAGAGGGCGGATGAGGAAAAGAAGCCGTTCGTGCCCAAGATCGTGATTGCCCCTGCCGTTATGCAACGGCTGCGGACCGAGGACGCCCAGACCCTTTCAGAACTTCAAGCCGCCTTCAACACAAAACTTACGTTTGTCGCTGAACTTCACCGCCATCCAGAATCCTACGCCATTCTTGATGCAGAATCTGGACAGGTCCTTTATTCGTCAGGGGGAGCTAGAAATGTCTAAGCACATCTTCATCATTGCCGCAATGGCTTTCTGCACCGGAACTATCTACGCGCAGTTCCTTGAAGACCTCATCCTCAAGGACACTCCGCCGAAACCGGCCAAGGAGAAGTTTGGCGATCTCACATTCTCCGGCGGCAACTTTACCGCCAGCAGAAAGACGGGCGAGATGTCAGCCTCCGGCGACATAAAGGCGCAGTCCGGCCCATACCGTTTCTTCACCGGAACGCTGTCGCGCAACGCAAACGGCGTGTATGATCTTGGTGAAAACGCAATGATGACCACCTGCACCAATGAACTTGACGACCTTCACTGGAAATTGACCGGCCATTTCATCTATGAGACCGAGAAGTCGATTACGGCTTCCGATGTGTGGCTGTACTTCGAGAACATTCCCATACTCTGGCTGCCGTGGGCCTACTATCCGCTGAACACCAACTACGGCCTGCGCTTCATGCCAGGCTACACAAGCCGATGGGGGTGCTACTTCCTCTCAGGCTACGTCTACGACATATACAACGAATTCGGGAAGTCCCCGCTCGGGCTCGGCGGCAGTTCTTACTTCAACTGGCGGCAGAAAAACGGCGTGGAGGTCGGTCAAACCGTGCGTTGGCGGTTGGGCGAGTACGGCACCGGCAAGATCAAGGGTTTCTACGCATGGGATGACGACTATGACCGCTATGAGCGCCATTGGAACGACAGTCACCATTACAACTACAAGAACTGGGGCAGCGATGTCGAACGCGAACGCTACCGCGTGACCATCAAGCACCGCAGCGACTTCACTGAACGAGATGCTGTGAGCGTTCGGGCACAGTATATCTCCGACTCCCACTACCTCCACGACTTTGCGCGCAGGCAGAACCGATATGAATCCATACCTGCAAACGAAGCCTGGTATGAACACCGGGAGAACGTCTGGGCGGCAGGCACAAGCGTATCAGGCCCCCTCAACGATTTCTACGGCGGCGTGGCGCGTCTGCCTGAAGCATGGGTGGCCGTTGAACCGCAACCCGTCTTCGACCTCCCAGTCAACTATGAATCCCAAACGCGCGCAGGCTATCTTGACCGGCAGTACGCCAAATATGGCTCCAGCAATCCTATGTACCGCTACGCGCCGTACATCGGACTCAACGGTCGCGGCGCTGACTATCAGGCGTTCCGTGCCGACTCCAACCACCGCATCACAATTCCTTTCATGATAGAGGACTTGTTCTCCTTCGTTCCGCGTGCCGGTTACAGGGCTACTTGGTGGAGCGATTCCGGCAATCCCGACAGAAACTGGCTCAACGCTTCAGGCGATGCCATGTATCGTGGCATAACGGAGGTTGGCGTTACCGCCTCAACAAGAGCCTCTTCTTGGATTAGCGACGATTGGCAGCATATATTCGAACCCTATCTCGACTACTCTTTTCAGGATGTCACCTTTGGCACAGGCAAGCGCAACCGCAACTACGTGTTCGACAACATCGACGGCTCAGTGGACTGGCTCGACCAGTTCGGCTTCGACGGGCGCGGTTTGCCATACAACTGGCACGGCATTCGCCCTGGCATCCGCAACTACTTCCGCAAGAAGAACGAGAACGGTACAACGCGCTCGGTGCTTGAGACAGACCTCTACGCCGCCGTGCCTTTCGAGGACGAAAGCTACTGGAAGCGCGGCTACCTCGCGGACTATCCGAAAAATGCCGAGGATGGCTACTATAACCGCCACGACTGTGTTGTCCCCGGTTTCATGATGCGCTTCAGACCGTCAAACCGCTTCTCCTTATTCTCTCGCACGGAGTATGACCTCGATTCCGAGAAAGTCGCCTACGCCGACATCAACATGGAGCATACCGTGTCCGACGACTTCTCGTGGCAGCTCGGTTACATCGGCCGCGACCATCGCATATGGGATTACCTTCCATCCGAATTCAGCCGCTGGAACTACCAGTACTCAAACATCATCCGCTTCGGCTTCAAGCACCACGTTTGCGATTGGCTCGAATGGTCTCCGTTCATACGCTGGGATGCCCGCCGCAACGAACTGGACGAGACTGGCATGTGGATCGACTTCCTCACCGACTGCCTTGGATTCCGCTTCTCGGTCAACTACGAGAACGGCATACGCCGTGTGGATGGATCAAAGCAGGATTGCGATCTTGACTTTGGATTCGCAATCTACCTCCGCGCAATCGGCGCAGGTTCAATGCTCGATCTCGCCAAATTCTGATCCGCCATCGAACCAGTGCGGCAGTCCGCCGCCATCAGCGATGGATGCTCAACCGATGTCCTTGGCGTCGATCATGATCTCGTTGCCGATGCGATTTCCGGCGTCGCCGTATTTCTCATTGCCGAAGCCGCCTTCCATAGGCGTGAACATGTCGTCGAGAATGTCCGTTATCCACGCCCGCTCGTCCTCGTCCTCCGGCATGTGGTCGAGAATCCAGGCCATATTGTCGATCATCTTGTTGATTCCGGCGCCGTCGAGGACGTCCCCCGCCGTGAGGCGCTCCGCGAGCTGCGGATATTTCGTGCGGAGCTTGTTCTGCGCCAACAGGATGGCGTTCTTCTGCACCGTTGTGAGGTTCTCCTTGCGAATCCCGGGCGCCTCCTTCAGCCGGAAGAACGACCCGAAGAGCGAGGCGCCGTGGAAGATGGACTCGAGGACGTCGCCGAACCTGTATCCGCGCGTCTTCATGCCCTCGGCGACGGAGGCCGGTTTGTCGTATATCCTCGCGTGTGCCGTCGAGCAGAAGATGCCAAACGTCTCGCACTTGAGGAATAGCCTGCGCCTGGGGCCGTTTCCGTTGCCGCCGTTCTTGAGCCCGTCCTCGTCTGGGATCGTGAAGAAGTGGAACGTCCTCATGCCGTTCAGGAGTCCCCCCGCGCCCGTCGGTACGTCGTATCCGCGCGGCATGTTGAGGTGCCCGTCGACGTGCGCCGTCTGGTAGGGCTTCGCGTGCGTCGACGTGCGGATGTAAAGGTCATTCGCCTTGTCGAGCCAGCGCGCTATGTCGCCGTTCTTGTCCGAGATGGAGAACGAGCCCCGGAACATGAACTCGCCCTTCTTGAGGGCCGCCGCGTGGAGCGCGTAGGTGAGCGCGACGATGTTCTGGTTCGTTGGCTCGAAGAGACCGGGCCGGCCGCTCATCAGCGCGCCGAGAACCTCCCTGCCGAGTTTCACCTGGGCCGACAGAAGCGCGCGAAGCTCCGCCTCGTTGCGCGGACGGTGCACCGACGAACTCTTGAACAGGAGGTCCTGGAAGTGCATCTTTGGAAACTTGTATACTTGCCCGTCCACCTCGAAGTCTAGGTACGGTGGAAGTTGGCTGAGATCGATCAGCGGACGCGGATCCGTGACTGGTTTCGGATACGGAACGGGCTTGTAGATCGTCGCCTCCTTGAGCCCGCTGCTACCGTCCTTGCGCGCCATGTACTCTGCGGCGTGCGTGATCTGCTGCACCTTCTCCTCGTTGAACACCGCGAAGAACTTCTCCGCCTTGTCCACCGGCACGGTTATCCGCGTCACGCCGAGCGTGTCCGTGTCGAACTTCGCGCCCGCCGTCGTGACCACATCCTCCAGCTGCTTTAAGTTCGCGTATGACATCTTTGTCTCGGTGAAGTAGACGATGTTGTCGCCCTTCAGCGCCGCCTTCCACGGGACGCGCGTCTCGGGGATGACTTCGAGGTGCTGGAGCGCGACCTTCCCCTTTTTGCTGACCCACGTTGTGGGGGAAGTGAGCTTCTCAAGGTTGGAGACGGTCTCGACCGCGGCCTGCCGCAAGGACTCGGGCTTGTCGCTGAGGTCGTCGTAGAGGTCGAGGTTGTTTACGGAGACGTCGAGAATCTTCTTCATCGACTCGTTGAACTCCGCCTCCTTCTTGCTGATGTCCGCGACGATCTTCTGCCTCAGTGCCTTTTCCGCTTCGGAGATGCCGTCCGCGTTTGGATTGAACGCTTCCCGGTATTCGTCGAACACCTTCTTGAACGCGCCAGATTTGAATAGCTCTCGCATGTTGAGGACGCCCTCAAATTTGGAGAAGAACGTGTCGTCATCGAAAACCGAGAAGTTGTTGAAGCGCGGCTTGCTGCTCTTGCCGTAGGTGTCCTTGAAAGAGAGATCGGAGGAGACCTTGAGGTACTTGCCGTTGCCCTCGAGCGAGTGGCCTGGATCGATGGCGAAGAACTTGCCGCCAATGAAGCCCTTGTTCTGCCCGCGCTTGCCCACGCCGTCGCGATCCGCCGTCACGAGGAAGAATGCCTTGTACTTGCCAAGGCTCTCCATCTGGAGCTTGGGGTCGGCGTTTGCCGGCTTCACGATGCGTCCGTCCTTGAGCATCCCGGCTTCCATATCCTTGTACCCCTCGGCGAACTTGGCGGCGAGCATGATCTTTGGGTGTCCGTCGGAATACTCTCCGCGGACGATCTCGAGCTCCTGCGCTGGGACGCCCGCTATGCGCGTCAGGTCGTTGGCGAGCGCTTCCGTGACAGCGCCGGCAGAGATGGTGTCGGCGGACTGCCGTGACGTGAAGCGGTATATCTGCCCGAGAATCGGCTTGCGGGAGTTGAGGATGCGTTCTGGGCGCATGAACGTCCCTGCATGCGCAGAATCGCCACTTGAGAACTTGCAGCCCTCGTTGTAGTCGAGCTTCACGATGGCGCGGTCGGAGAAATGCTTGAAGACGGGCGAGCGTGCGTAGATTGCGTTGTCGGTACCGTCGGGGTTCTTGGATTCAGTCCCCATCACCGCATCGCGGATGTCCGTGAAGAGTTCCTTCTTCACCTTGTTGAGCAACGCCTTGTCGCATCCGTCCTCGCTGATCTTTGCAAGGCTCTCGATGTTGCCGGCTGCGCTAATGTAGCCCTTGATGGCCTTCGCGAGATTCTTCAAGGCGTCGGGGGCGGTCATCTCGTCGATTGTCTTGCCGTTCGCCTTCGCCGCCAGCGTCAGTTTCGAGGCTTCTTCGATGAGCAGTTCTGCCGCCGCCGCCATCGCTGCGGGATGGGCGCGTCCGGCAAGGAGAATCTGATCGCGCTGGCTCTTGCCCTCGCACTTCTCGGCAAACGCTTGATCCTTCAGCTTAAGCGCCTCCAGCGCATCGCGGCTATCCGTGGAATTGACGTCGGCCATGTAGCCGCGCGTATCGTCCTTAGACCAGTCGTTGCGGTAGATGAACCCAGGCTCCACGCCGTTGGACTTCAGCTTTTCGAGGATGACGGGATTCGTGTTTGAGCGGTTGACGCGCATCCCCGAACCGAGACGCCCGCTCTTGATCTGGTCTTCTATTGAGGTCTCCTTGTCGCCGAACGCCTTCTTGAGGTTGCGAAGCCCGGTCGGTTCGTTGGCCCTCGCTTCCGTCTCGGTCTCCTTGCGCCCTTCAAGTGCCTGCGGATCGGTGCTCAACTTGTAGTTTGGATCAAGGTGTTTCTTCTGTTCAACGAAATCCTTGGCGGACTCAATTCCACGGTCGATGCGTTTCGCGGCCGCGTGGGAGAGGTCTGTTGGCGTCTCGCACTTCGAGAGGTCGATGTCGATGGGGTTTGCTGCGATTGCCGAGCGCACGAGCTTGCGCATCTCCTCGGAAAGTTCCCGGAACTTGGGGTTCGTGTCGAGCTGGCGGTTCATCTCGCTTATGTAGCGGGTGCGCTTCACCGTCTCAAGCTTTGAGAGCGTCGCGTTGATGTCGCAGGCGCGAAGCGACTTGTGCATTTGCACCCGCGCTCCCAGCACCGTATCGAATGCGTGCGTCCCAAACACGCCGTACGCTTTCTCCAGCGCATTCTTGAACGCTGCCATCGTGGCATCGTTCGTCTTGGCTCCGTGCGAGAATATGTAGTTTCCAAGTCGCGCCGTGGCGTTCTCGCCCTCCCCGCGCACGACAACATCGCGCAAACCGAATGGTGTCTGGTTCGCTATGTTCCTGAATGAGTCAATGTTCAGTGGCATTATGAGTCCTTTTTGCCCTGTTTACACCGCAAAGAGGAAAAGGTTACGGCTGGATGTGAAAATGGTTGTCGAAATGGATCGACTCCATCGAGCCGGCCATATCTGACTTGCCCTTTATCCTCTCGGCCCAGAGATCGCAAAGCTGCAGAATCTTTTCAACCGTTGCGATGAAGTCCTCGACGTCGTTCGCCGCCGTTTCAAGATCGAAGAAGTAGTTGTACACCACGGTCTCCGTCTCTGGCTCAAGCGCGAAATACCCCCCCGCCGTATCCTTGCCGAACAGTCCGCCTGCGAGAAGGTCGCGATAGACTTCGCGCGTCGCATCTGTCGGCAGCTCCGCCACCTCCACGAAGCACAGCACCTTGCCCGTTGCCTCGACGAACTGAAAGTTTACGTTGTACGTGTCGTCCACGCGTACGCTCACAAGCCCTGTCTCATCGGGATTCAATGAGTCCAAGCCGGAAACTTTTCGTACTTCGGCGAGAAACTTCACATAGTCTTCTCTTGACTTCATTCGACACTCTTCTCTTCAGTTCGGTGTTTGTTGAACCTGCTGCCCATTCCCCAGTGCAGCACATGCTGCATGGTCAATGCCAATATTGCTTTTTTTTCGTGGTGAAGATTGTAGCATATTCAGATTGGCGATGCAAGAAGGGGCTTCGGGCATGCGAATTTCAGGGGCGCGAGAGCGCTTCCGTCCTTGGTTCCCATCGCATCCAACCTTCACTCCAACGGGGCGCAGTTGACACCGGCGGCAATCAGGCGCTTGCGATGGATGGCCATGCGCTGCTTGAAATCATCGAAGTTTCGTGGCTCTGGCGGCGCCGTCCATACCGTCTCCGCAAACGCACATGCCCTTGGCCAGAGTTTGAAGGCAAGGTCGTATTCGTTCCACACGCATTCGCTCCACATGCAGCACTCCGCGCCAAGCACACGGCCCTTCGAGGCGTCCGTCATGCCCGCGAGCGGATTGAAGGCATAGGCCGAGGCAAGCGAACAGCGTCTTTTCGGACTCAAGTATGTGAACGGGTCCTCCTTCACGCCCTGCGCAATGGAGAAGTACGTGGCCCCTACCGCGGAGACGACGACGTCGTGCCCTTTCTCCGCCGCTTCAATCCCATATTCTGGCTTGCGCCAGTTGTGCACTACGGTATCCGTGCCTGGATTGCCCGCGAGGACTTCGTCCCATCCTATCGCCCGCCGTCCTTTCTTTGCGAGATAGTCCGTGAAGTGCCGCGTCACCCATGCCTGAAGCTCATCCTCGTCCTTCAGCCCGAGCGCCTTGATGCGCGCCTGGCACTTCGGGCACTCCTTCCAGCGATTCTTGGGGCACTCGTCTCCGCCGATGTGGATGTATGCGCCAGGGAAGAGTGCGCACACCTCGTCATAGACATGCTCCACGAAACGAATCGCCTCGTCGTTTCCTGCGCAGAGAACGTCACCCTCAATTCCGTTCATCGTACGCGGAACACGCGGCAGGCCATCCCGGCACGCGAACTTGGGATGCGCCGCGAGAAGTGCGCGGACATGCCCCGGCACCTCAATCTCCGGCACAACCGTTATGAACCGCTCCTTCGCGTAGGCGATAATCTCCCGCACGTCCGTCGCCGTGTAGAAATAAGGTCCATATGGCTGACCGTTGCCGCGATAGTTGTTTGGCCTGCCTGTGCAGCCATGCACTGCTGATTCGGGGCGCACCGCGCCGTACCGCACAAGCTCGGGGAAACGGTCGATGGCGAGCCGCCAGCCCTGATCTTCCGTGAGATGCCAGTGGAAAACGTTCAGCTTGTGGTCGGCCATCTTGTCGAGAAGGTCTTTCACCGTCTCCTTGCCGAAGAAGTGCCGCCCTTCGTCGAGCATGAACCCGCGCCACCTGAACGCCGGCGCATCGTTTATCAGGCAGCACGGAATCGCATTGGTGCCCAACTGCTTCAGTGTCTTCCGGGCGTAGAACGCGCCCGCGTCGTCCGCGCTCGCGACCGTCACTCCGCCGGTCGTGACATCAAGCCGATAGCCTTCCGGCGGAATCGCCGCGTCGCGCACAAAGCGGATGTCCTTCTCCGCAAAGGTGCAGGTTCCGTCGTGCCGCTCCAGTTCACGCGGCGCGGGCACCAGCGCAACGGCGGCAATCATCATTCCAAGTGTGTTCATGGCGTCCTAGAATTGACTGTTCAGCCGGAGATGCGCGCCTTGCAGTAGCGGCGCGAGACGTCAACCTCGCGCACCGCATCCGAACCTTCTGGAATCTTGTACTCCAGCTCGATGTCGCACGGGAAGCTGTAGCCTTCCCGCTTCATGAGACCGAACAGCCCGGCAAGCGGCGTATCTCCGGTGCCGAACGCAAGGTTCTTCTGTCCATGCGCCTTGGTCGTGCGATCCTTGAGATGGATCGAGAAGATGCGGTCATGGTACTTCTTCACGAACGCAAGCGGATCATCGTCGTTCGATGCCACGTAGTGCCCGATGTCGAAGTTGATCATGAAGCGGCTGGACCAGCCGAGCAGCGGCCCGTCGTACGTGGTGGCGTTGATCTGGAGATGGTTGTGAAACGCGATGTTTATCCCGTATCGCTCTGCGAAGGATGCAAGCCGCCGCCCGCTCCTCTCCCATGACGGAATCGACTTCGGATCGGGCACTTCGCGCGTGATCGTGGCCGCGCCCATCGCCCGCGCGACCTTGAAGCAGTAGTCGAGGTCGGCATCGGAGAGCGAGCCGTCGATGTAGCCGAACTTGACGATGTGCGCCTTCACCCCGGCCGCCTCGTACTTGGCGCGCACCTCTTCAAACCTCCTCACGTCAACCGTCTTGCGCCACGCCGCAACCATGGCCTTTTCCTCCTTCGACATCTTCCAGGGCAGCTTGTTCACCGGAGCGCCGGCGTCAAGCTCCAGGTCGTTGCACATGAACTCCATCTCGCTCAGGCCAGACGCCTTAACATATTCAAGCGTCTTGTACTGACCGACGGGCATGCCCGCGTATGAGTACGTGATGACCCCGACAGGAATGCCCTCATATACGGAGCCCGTACACGACCCGCCGAACGGGCATGCGCATCCACCAGCCGCCAGCGCGGCACCTTGCACAAGAAATGTCCTTCTGTCAATCATGTCACTCGTTCCCTTTCCTTAAGTCACGTCAACGGCGAACAATTCCTTGTCGCCGTTTGCGGCGGTTGCGAGCACTATCGACTCGCCTGGCTTCTTCGCGGCGAAGGTGCCGTCGGCCGAGATCTCCGCAACGCCGCGAAAGACGGTGCAGACAAAGCGAGAGGCGACTGCCAAACCTACAATGCCCTGCATTTTATCACTCATCACTCCTCGCATACTGAACAATACATCAATTCCTGCATCAGCGGAAACTGATTGTCATGCCTACCGGAAGCGGACGCGTCGTAAGGAACTCGTTCACGCCCAACGCCCGCCGCGTAATGCGCACCTCGTCAAAACTTCCTGCAAACGTCTGATAGCCGGAATTCTCGCCGCTCAAGCGAATGTCGCCGGAACCGGAATAATCCTTCGTCTTAACGGTGGAAGAAGTTACCGCCTTGTAATCGACATATCCGGTCATTGTCAGCGTATCGGCATCGAACACAAGGGCGATGTGGTGCCATACGCCGTCGTCAAGACGCGGGCCAAGCTGCAGGCTCGTATCGCCCTCCACGCTCTTGTGGCGGAAAAGCGTATCGCCGCCCGCGCCGCCGTTTATGAGCACCTTCATGAAGGCCGCATTGAAGATGCAGAACGAATCGCCATACGTCGATTCCGCCGGTTTCGTCACCTGGCGGTCCGTCTTGAAGAACGCCTCGAACGTATAGCTGCCGGAGGGCACCATCTTGTTCGGATCCTGCAGCGTGAAACTCGTGCCGTTGTGCACGCCTACCGCCGTCACCGGAAGATTGATTGCGCCGCCGTCTGCGAATCTTGTCATCGACTGCCGCCCCGCACGAATGCCGTCGCCCGGCACATCCACGACGCGGGCTGCGGCAGGAGTCCCTTCATTGCGGTAGCAGAATACTCTGCCCGGCGCATTCGTCGCCGCGTTGAGCGGCGGATACGACGCGCTGAACCACTCCGCCAAGCCATCGTCAAACGGCATGTAGAACGCAGTATCCGCATCAATCTCGCGCAGCGGGATGTACCGCAGGAACTTCTCCGGCGGCAATGCCTCGTCCGAAATCCTCACCTCGTCGATGTCGCCGCAGAACCGGCGCGTAGTATTCAAGTCGTTACCGCCGATCAGCAATGGACTGTTCTCGGGATGATAGAACCCGACTGCGTTGGCATCAATATCCAACGTGTTTATACACTCATAGTCCACGTATGAACGCGCCTTCCGAGCGCCGAAATCATACGTCACGGCCAGATGGTGCCACCGCCCGTCATCCACCCTCGCGCTCTGCGACTTGTTTCCCCACGCACAGACCATCGTCGAGTTGTCAGCGAGAAGAAGCGTTGCGCGATGCATGAGGTTGGACTCGAACACATGCAGTCCCCACGATCCTTGATACCCATCATTCATCTTGAGAATGATCGGGCGCATATAGTTTGCCGCAATGGCTACATCTGTCGGCAGACGGATGAACGCTTCCAGCGTCAAATTCGTAATCGCCCGAAGAGCCGCGTTATCCTCGATGCGCAGCATTCCGCCATTTCGGTCAGAGCTTCCGTTCGTGTGGAAGTGAAGTCCTCCGCGATTTGCGACACGCCGTCCGCTCACAGGGTCATAGACTACATAGTTTGTCGGCGCGGACTCGGTGAAGGTCGGCAGATAGTTCTGGCTCGGGGACGCGCTGTCATGGTATGACGTCTGATAAATTGTGCGCGGCATGGCAGGATACGAACCGTCCACACAGTTTGTTACGGCTACACCGCCGGCAGTCTTCTCGCCCGGCTCCTCATCGTCGAACCGATACCATGCGACAGTTCCAGCCTGCACAAAAGGACAGGTTGCCAAGCAGACAGCCAAGACTGCCGCCATTGTGACTTCATGAATTGATCTATTCATCGTTTACTCCTTAGGCGGTTTTGTCGCTTCATCTGGGTGCAATTCTCCCATACGCACAATATTATACCATATGTGCCCTCCGAAAATCAACTGCACAAGTGGTGGGTGTCGCGTGGATTTCAAAACCGGAAAACTTGTGGATTTCAAAACCGGAATGGTTTTGTACCATTCCGGCTTCGTTCTCAGGTCTTTCTCACCTTCGGATTGTTGCTGAAAAGGATGGTCGGACGCAC
>Ga0310694_10004571_pt1 | contig 13347 bp, 8 predicted proteins | sample 174DNAGHGhighgp2_FD_203884 | JGI IMG/M metagenome (GOLD analysis project Ga0310694, IMG submission 203884) | Sheep rumen microbial communities from Palmerston North, Manawatu-Wanganui, New Zealand - 1742 DNA GHGhigh gp2 (v2) (version 2) | ecosystem: Host-associated > Mammals > Digestive system >...
TGACGGTACGGCATTCATCGGCCACGCTGACGAAAAGAGCGGCGCTATCTACCGCTACGACGTCGAAAGCGGCAAACTGACCAAGGAAATGGACGTGAGCACCGGCACCGCCTACTATATCATTCCGATCGCAGACTAAACTCACTCCAATCTCTAACAGTACAGCCACCCTGCAAAACGGGGTGGCTGTTTTTTGAGAAGGATAGCATCGAGATTATTTTCCCTTCATACTTGCCTGAATTTTGGCAATAACCTCCTCCGGAGTCACAAAATTCAAAACGCTAAAAGCCGTCATTTCATTACCCATGTCCTTGAACGAGGCTCCAAAATGATAAACGGTATCATCTATTAGCAGGAATCGGTCATGGATGGTGCGCATAGTTTTTAGTTCCAAGCCGGGATATTGCTTGTTGTGCATGTCCTTGGATGCTTTGAATTCGGGTGTAATGCGTGCGGAATAAATGACTGCCTTAATATTTTTTGCACGCATCGCGGCAAATTTCAAAACCTCGATATTTGCATACGGATCGATAAACACCACGGACTGTTTCGCAGATTTCACTAGATCCGCAATCAGTACAAGCCCGTCAAACCGAGTCACTGTTGCAAGAATGCCTCCAGTCGGTGTTTGTGCCGCTTTAACGAAAAAATCAATGTGTTTTTCGACGGTCGATAGGCGAGTGTCTACATTTTCAAGTTTCGATCCCTGTTTTTCAATTAATTGCCTTTGTTCCTGAAACTGATTGGCAATCTGCATTCCTGTTGCAACCATCCGTTGGTTCATGGCGTAGCCCTTGAGCATGTAGTCCTTCAGGACTTTATTTGCCCACTGGCGAAAACGTGTCCCAGCGATGGACTTGACCCGATATCCCACGGATATAATAACATCAAGGTTGTAAAGGATTGTGTTGTAAGTTTGATCGGCATCAACACCCATATGTGCAAAATTTGCACATGTGATATCCTTTGACAATTCTCCTTCCTTATAGATATTTTTGATATGCCTTCCGATAACGGTTCTGTCTTTTTGAAACAAATCTGCCATCTGGACCTGCGATAGCCATACTGATTCCCGTTCCATACGCACCTCCAGCCGGACTTCACCTTCCGGCTGATAGAGTACGATTTCACCTTTTTCTTCGGTTTCTTTCATTTTTTACCTCTAGTTAAACAAAAAAAAGCCGGCCTTTGGATATACTAAAATCCCAACATTTGTTGGGGATATACCAAAAGGCCGACTTATTCGTCAGTCATGGCTTGCAGACGGAATTCCGCTGCCAGTGCCTGTCTGGGGATAATATACAAAAATTTTTAGATAAAAGGGGAATTACTTCCCCTCGCTACAGCCCCGGCCCCTCCCTGGTGTCATGCCCGACTTGGTCGGGCATCTCCTATTAAACCCGCCTTAGCCGGGTCTTCTGCTACCCCTTCTGCGGGCCCTCAGACGCCGGCCCGCAACGCCCCGGCTTGACCGGGGATCTCCTTTCCATGCGTCATTCCGGGCTTGACCCGGAATCTAGCTCAACTTTTTTACTACTATTTCCCACTGACATAGCCCTTTGCCGTCTGGCATTGGGCGACCGGAAATTTTGAGATTCGTCTCTTATTCTCGATTCTGAAACTACCACTTTCAAAGTACGCGAGAGTAAGACGAACGCTCACGTCCCATCTGGGGCGTGGGTCGTTTGTGCTTATTGCGTACAAGGGTGTGGTAGCCCTCAGAATCGGTAGGCACGCTAAGCGACTCCACGCCTTTTTTGTTTTTGTAGAAAAAGAGCTTCGGTTCGCTGGAGGCTTCCGAATAGGGGTGATTCTCGCCCTATAAGGAATAGCGATGAACAAGCAACAGCTGGCGGCGAAGATTTGGGAATCTGCGAACAAGATGCGTTCAAAGATTGAAGCGAACGAATACAAGGATTACATCCTTGGTTTCATCTTCTACAAGTTCCTTTCGGATAAAGAGGTCAAGTATCTTAAGGGTCTTGGTTACACCGACGCTGACTTGGATACCGTTACCGAAGAAGACGAAGAAATCGTCAAGAATGTCCAGCAGAACATCGGCTATTTCATCTCGTACGAGAACCTGTTTTCGACTTGGCTCAAGTTGAAAAGTGACTTCAACGTGTCGAACGTTCGCGATGCGCTTTCTGCTTTCAGCCGCCTTATCAATCCCTCGCACAAAAAAGTCTTTGACAAGGTGTTCGACACTTTGCAGACGGGGCTTTCCAAGCTGGGCGATAGCTCTAACACGCAGACAAAGTCTATCAGCGACTTGCTCCACCTTATCAAGGATATTCCGATGGATGGCAAGCAGGACTACGATGTGCTGGGCTTTATCTATGAATACTTGATTTCGAATTTTGCGGCAAATGCAGGCAAGAAGGCGGGCGAATTTTACACGCCGCACGAGGTCTCGCTTTTGATGTCGGAAGTTGTAGCCGATCACCTGAAATCCCGGAAAGAGATAAAAATATATGACCCCACATCGGGTTCCGGTTCCTTGCTTATCAATATTGGCCAGGCAGTCGCGAAGCACATGGGCAAGAGCGACAAAATCAAGTATTACGCGCAGGAACTTAAGGAAAATACGTATAACCTTACTCGAATGAATTTGGTGATGCGTGGAATTCTGCCCGACAATATCGTGACTCGAAACGGTGATACGCTCGAAGAGGACTGGCCCTATTTTGACGAGAACGATCCGAAGGGTTCTTACGAACCGCTTTATGTCGATGCAGTCGTATCGAATCCGCCCTATTCGCAAAATTGGAACCCGGCCGATAAAGATGCCGACCCTAGATACGCCCGCTTTGGACTCGCTCCCAAGAGCAAGGCAGATTATGCCTTCTTGCTGCACGACTTGTTCCATATCAAGAGCGATGGAATCATGACGATTGTGCTTCCGCATGGCGTTCTTTTCCGCGGTGGTGAAGAGGGCGAAATTAGAAAGAACCTGATTGAAAGTAACCATGTCGATGCGATTATCGGGCTCCCCGCAAACATCTTCTTTGGAACGGGCATTCCCACGATTATCATGGTCCTGAAACAAAAGCGGGAACGCACGGATGTCTTGATTGTTGACGCATCTAAAGGCTTCGAAAAGGTTGGCAAGAACAACAAGTTACGGGCTTCCGATATCAAGAAGATTGTGGATTCCGTGACAAAGCGTCTGAATGTCCCCAAATTTTCAAGAGTGGTTTCGCGTGATGAAATCCGCGAGAATGATTACAACTTGAATATCCCGCGCTATGTGGATTCGTCAGAAAAGTCGGAAAGCTGGGATATTTACGCATCGATGTTCGGCGGTATTCCCGATAAAGAAATTGCCGACCTTGCGGAATATTGGGATGCGTTCCCGAATTTGAAAAGCGAAATTTTAGCGCCAATCAATAGCGGTTATTGGAAAATCAAGGCGAGCGATGTCAAGGCTGCTGTAAAGAATTCTGCTGATGTGCTGGCATTTACAAAAAAGTATGCAACCGCATTCAAGGGCTTTGATAAATACTTGAATGGTGAACTGAACGGTTCCACGAACATTTCCAAGGAAGAATCGGTTCTGAGCGAGAACATTTTCGGGCGACTGAAAAATATTCCTTTGGTAAATGCGTACGAAGCCTATCAGATTCTAGACAATGAATGGCTTAAAATAGTCGTTGACCTTGAAATCATCCAGACGGAAGGCTTTGCGGCGGTTAAGCAGGTAGATCCGAATATGGTTGTCAAGAAAAAGGACAACAAGGAATATGAAGTTCAAGATGGCTGGGTAGGCCATGTTTTGCCTTTTGATTTGGTGCAGTCTAAGTTGTTGTCGGCAGAACTTGCTTCGCTGAAGGCCGATGAAGAACGCCTTGCCGAAATTGTTTCGGGTTACGAAGAATCGTTGGACCTGCTGCCAGAAGACGAAAAGGAAAAGTCGTTCGTGAATGACGACAAGGATGCCTTTGTCTGGGCCGAGGTGAAAAAGGCAATTAAGTCGGGAGACCTGGAGCCTGAAATATTGCAAATTCTCAAGAAGGTGCAAGACGATAACGGCGAAGAAAAGAAACTGAAAAAGCAGATTAAGGAAAAAGGCGAGCAGTTGATTCTTGCGACCAAGAAGGCGATTGAAGAATTGACGGATGAACAAGCAAATAAATTGCTGTACGAAAAGTGGGTGGTGCCACTGGTATATGGTGTGGCGAAATTGCCTGAAAAAGTGGTTGATGTTTTCGCTTCAAAACTTGAAAAGCTGGCTGAAAAATACAGCACCACATTTGCAGAAGTTGAAGAACAGATTGTGCAGACAGAAACGGAACTTTCTGCAATGTTGGATGAATTGACTGGTGATAAGTTCGACAAGAAAGGCATTGCCGAATTCAAGAAACTGTTGGAGCTGTAAATATGAAATCGGCAGAACAAAAAGCAAAGAAAGTTCCGACAATACGATTCGCTGGTTTTGAAGACGAGTGGGTGGAAAAAAAATTGGGAGATGTGGCTGGTGTGTACGATGGCGTTCATCAAACACCCGATTATAGAAATAGCGGAGTGATGTTTCTTTCTGTCGAAAATATTTCTTCGCTAAAATCGGAGAAATATATATCGCAAGACGCATTTGAAAAAAATTATAAGGTATATCCACAGAAGGGAGATGTTTTGATGACGAGAATTGGCGATGTTGGGACGCCAAACGTTGTTGAAAGTGATGAAAAAATAGCTTATTATGTTAGCTTGGCTTTATTAAAGCCTTTTGATGTCGATTCTTATTTCCTAAACGATGTGATCCAATCAAAAACATTTCAGAAAAGATTGAAAGAACGGACTTTGCTTACTGCAATTCCAATGAAAATTAACAAGGATGAAATTGGGAAAGTAGGAATAATTCACCCTATACGAAAAAACGAACAAAGGAAAATAGGCTCATTCTTTTCGAATATTGATTCTCTTATTTCGTTAGAACAAAAGAAATACGACAAGTTGACGCAAGTAAAAAAGTCAATGCTCGAGAAAATGTTCCCCAAAGAAGGTGCGACCGTTCCTGAAATCCGCTTCGCCGGCTTTACCGGCGAATGGGAGAAAAAGAAATTGTCTGATGAATTTGTTGATTTTATTGTTCCCATGCGAGATAAGCCCAAAAGTTTTGATGGTAAAATACCATGGACAAGAATTGAAGATATTGAAGGAAAATTTTTGAATGGTTCTCTTTCTGGACAATATGTGTCAGAAAAAACCATTGCTCAGATGAATTTAAAAGTAATACCAAAGAATTCATTGATTGTTTCTTCAAGTGCAACTTTTGGTGTGGTTGCGGTTGTTACACAAGATTTGGTTACCAATCAAACTTTTATTGGGTTGGTTCCTAATGATAAGGAATCTTTAGATTTCTGGTATATCTTTTTTTATTCCGATAAAGCGAGAGAATATATGAAGTCGCAATCGGCTGGATCTACAATCTTTTATATCGCTAGAGAAAGCTTTGAAAATATGCCTGTGATGATTCCTTCAAGGGAAGAACAACAAAAAATCGGCTCCTATTTCTCCCATCTTGATTCTCTCATTTCCCTCCAGCAACGCAAACTGGAAAAACTCAAGAACATCAAAAAATCTCTGCTAGAGAAAATGTTTGTGTAGGGGTCAATATGGTTTTCAACAAAGAAATTGACTTTGAACATGCGCTCATTGAATTGCTGACGCATTACGGCTGGAAATCGGAGATTATCAAGAATCCGACCGAGAAAGACCTGCTCCAAAATTGGGCAAACATTCTGTTCGAAAATAATCGCGGCATAGACCGCCTTAACGATTATCCCCTCACAGACGGCGAGATGCAGCAGATTATCGAACAAATCAATAACCTGAAAACGCCTTTGCTTTTAAACGGCTTTATCAACGGGGGCAGTGTCGCCATTACGCGAGACAATCCTGATGATGCCGCCCATTTTGGCAAAGAAGTTTCTTTGAAAATCTATGATCGCCTTGAAATTCAAGGCGGTCAAAGCCGCTACCAAATCGCGGAACAACCCAAGTTCCCGACAAAATCAAAAATTCTCAATGACCGTCGCGGCGACCTGATGCTCCTTGTCAACGGAATGCCTGTCGTTCATATTGAACTCAAAAAGAGCGGTGTTCCTGTAAGCCAGGCGGCCTATCAAATCGAAAAATATGCTGGCGAGGGCATTTTTACAGGGCTGTTTGCACTGGTGCAAATCTTTGTCGCCATGAATCCTGACGAAACATTGTATTTCGCGAATCCCGGCCCCGAAGGAAAATTCAATTCCGATTTCTATTTTCATTGGGCTGATTTCAACAACGAGCCCATCAATGACTGGAAAGATATTGCTTCTTCATTGCTTTCTATCCCGATGGTTCATTGGATGGTTGGTTTTTACACTGTTGCTGACGGCTCCGATGGCATATTGAAAGTCATGCGCAGTTATCAATATTATGCCGCAAGAGAAATTTCTACCAAGGTAAAAAGTATCAAGTGGGAAGGTGACAACCAGCTTGGCGGCTACATTTGGCATACGACAGGTTCCGGCAAAACAATGACATCGTTCAAGTCGGCGCAGCTCATCGCAACTTCGAAAGATGCTGACAAGGTTGTTTTCTTGATGGACCGAATTGAACTCGGAACGCAATCACTCAAGGAATACCGCAACTTTGCAGGGGCAGGGCTTTCGGAACAGCAAAAGGCAAATACCGTTCAAGAAACCGAAGATACGGTCGTGCTTATCGGGAAACTCAAGAGCGACAATCCTGCCGATACGCTGATAGTGACGTCCATTCAAAAAATGAGCAATGTCAGCGAAGATTTCAAAAAACTGAAAGCGACTGACTTGGCGGTTATCACTTCAAAACGGATTGTCTTTATCGTTGATGAATGCCACCGCTCTGTTTTCGGTGACATGCTGCTGACCATCAAGCACACTTTCCCGAAAGCGATATTCTTCGGATTTACGGGAACGCCTATTCAAGACGAAAACCAGGTTCAAAAGAATACGACGGCAACCGTATTTGGCAATGAACTCCATCGCTACAGCATTGCAGATGGCATCCGCGATGGAAACGTTCTCGGCTTTGACCCTTATAAGGTATTGACCTTTGCCGACGATGACTTGCGAACGCAAGTGGCTTTGGAACAGGCGAAGTCAAAAACAGTAGAAGAGGCTTTTGCAAACCCTGCAAAGAAAAAGAAATTCTTGGAATTCAAAAATAAAGTTCCAATGGCCGGGCATTATGAAAGTGACGGTTCCTATACAAAGGGAATTGAGGATTATGTCCCGCTCGTTCAATACAGAACTGAAGTTCACCAATCTAAAGTTGTCGAAGACATTCTGAAAAATTGGTTTGTCCTTTCGCAAAACGGCAAATTCCACGCCATTTTTGCTACCAGCAGTATTCCCGAAGCCTTGGAATACTACAGGCGGATAAAAGCAGCAAAACCCGATTTGAAGGTAACCGCCCTTTTTGATCCGAGTATCGATAATGAGGAAGGTGCCACAATCAAGGAAAACGGCCTGAAGGAATTGATTGAAGATTATAATGAGCGTTATAATCAAAAGTTCACGATTCCCACTTGGGCGAAAATGAAAAAGGATATCGCCGTAAGGCTTGCTCACAAGAAGCCTTACGAACGGATAGAACGTGAGCCTGAAAAACAAATAGATTTGCTGATTGTCGTCAACCAAATGCTGACAGGATTTGATTCCAAGTGGATTAACACATTGTATTTGGATAAAATTCTTGAGTATGCCAATGTGATTCAGGCGTTCTCCCGCACGAACAGGTTGTTCGGGAAAGACGAAAAACCGTTCGGAACAATCAAGTACTACAGAAAACCGCATACCATGGAAAAGAATATCGAGGCTGCGGTGAAATTGTATTCCGGCAACAAACCCCTGGGCCTTTTTGCCCAAAGATTGGGCAAAAATCTATTGCTGATGAACTCTTTCTTGGCGCAAATCAAGGACCTGTTTGAATTAGCGAGAATACCGAATTTTGAAAAACTTCCTGAAGATCCTGCCGAAAGGAAGAAGTTTGCAAGCCTTTTCAGGGAATTTAACGACTACTTGGCAGCCGCAAGAATTCAAGGCTTTACTTGGGACAAGTTGACGTATAAGGTTGATGTTGAAAATTCCGGCAAAAAGCAGGAAATAACGCTCGCGTTAAACGAGACGACATATTTGATTCTTGCAATGCGTTACAAGGAATTGTTTAGCGGAAAAAGTGGCTCTGGTGGCGACGACGTCCCTTATGATATCGACGGCTATTTAACTACGATTGATACCGGCAAAATCGATTCTGATTATATGAATTCCCGCTTTGAAAAATTTTTCAAGTTGCTGCAAACTAAAGGTGTCGATGCGGAAGATTTGGAAAAAGCCGAAGCCGAATTGCATAAGACTTTCGCCACCCTCACACAAGAAGAACAGAAATATGCGGATGTGTTCTTGCACGACATCCAAAGTGGCGATGTGAAACCGGAAAAAGGTAAGACGCTTCGGGATTACATCACGGATTACATGGGCAAAGCTCACGACGATAAAATCCATCGTTTTGCTAAAACATTAGGCTTTGACGAAGAAATGCTCCGTGTCTTGATGTCCCAGGATGTTAACGCGACAAACATCAACGAATACGGTCGATTAGACGCGTTAAAAAATTCTGTCAAGGATACCAGTGCGGCCGCCCGCTATTTTGAAAATACCTGCGGTCGAAAATTGTCAACGCCCAAAGTTAAAATCAAACTCGACGATTATCTCCGAAAATTCATCCTCGAAGGTGGATTTGACTTGGAGTAGATGTTAAATGCATTTTAGAACGATTTTTGTAGCCATTTCAGAGTTTGTAGAATTTTGGATTAATGCTATAATTATTCAGTGCTTGTTGTTTTTGTGTAATAGGAGCTTAATATTCTCTTTACTATTAGGAGCAGTTATGAAGATATGTCCTTTTTCTGTATTGATTATTCGTTTATTCCCTATTTTGGGAATGGTTGTTATGATTGTAGTAGCAAAGTTGTATGATGTAAATGTGGTTATAAATTGTGGGGTGGCGCTTGCTACATTTTATGCGGCATTGGTTGCTTTATGGAAAGACGAATACAAAGAGTATTCTCAACGTCCCGTTTTGACAATTGGCTTATCTGACAGATTTACAAATGTAAACGGACAAATATGGCGTAGATTAGAGATTAGTAATACAGGACGAGGTATCGCAAAAATGTTTCAATAAAGATTTCTTGTGATGACCCGCAATTTGTTCCAATAAGATTGGTTTGGACTCATATAGATTTGCCGCTACAAAATATTGAACCGAATGATTGTGCTTTATGTGATATAGCTCGATTTCATGAGCAGGGCTTTTGTTTGCAAACGGAAGTTGATCCTGGTAATTCTTATACATCATTTGGCTTGGAAAGCAAAAATTTTAAATTGACAATTAGTGCGGACAATTTTCCCAAAGTTGAAAAAGAGTTGAAAGTGAAATTTGTTGATGGAAAGTTTTTATGGGAATTGCGTTAGGGATAGTGACCCCTTGGGGCCGAGACTATAGGCTCGGTGAGCGAAGCGAGTATAGCCCGACCCGGCGAGGGACGAGCCGGGTAACGCCCCTTTTTACCCCCATTTTCCGCAGTTTAGCCTTTACTAATTAGCCGTGGCTTTCTAAATTTAGCGTTGACTAATATATAAGGTGTGTTTTTCGACCAATCGGAGCCGTCCTATGGAACAAGTAAAGTTAAGCCAGAGCCTTGAAGACTACTTGGAGATGGTACACATGCTGCGCCTTGCGAACGGGATTGCCCGTGTCCGCGACATTGCGGCGGCGCTCAAGGTCAAGATGCCGTCGGTTGCCAAGGCGGTAATCGAACTCAAGAAGCTCGGCCTTGTGACGCAGGAGCCTTACAGCGGCATCGAACTCACCTCGGAAGGTGCGCTTGTGGCGTCCCAGATTCTGAACCGTCACATTCTGCTGAAGAGTTTTTTGATCAAGCTCGGCGTGTCCGAGGCGATAGCCGACAAGGATGCCTGCTGCATGGAACACATTCTTTCGGCGGAGACTCTCGAGAAAATCGAGGAATTTGTGAACACGCCCAGTGAACCGTCGAAAAAGTCGAAGGCTGCTAAATCTACGAAAAAGTAAATCGTTGGTGTATGAATAACGAACCGAAGTTTTCGGAACTTAAAAAAGGCGACAAGGCCGAAATTATTGGATACAACACGGGTGATTCTCAGTACAAGTCCAAGCTTTTATCGATGGGACTTGTGCGCGGCGTGGTGCTGCAGGTTTTGCAGGTGGCCCCGCTCGGCGACCCGGTCGAGGTGAGCGTGCTTTCATACAGGCTTTCGCTCCGTAAACAAGAAGCCAACGTGCTCAAGTTGAGGAGAGTCTGATGCCTATCGAGAAAGAAGTTTTCACGATTGCGATTGCGGGCAACCCGAACTGCGGAAAGACGGCGCTCTTTAACTCGCTGACCGGCTCGAACCAGATTGTGGGCAACTGGCCGGGCGTGACTGTTGAAAAGAAGGAAGGCCAGTTCAAGCTCGACAACCACACGATTCGCGTGGTGGACTTGCCGGGCATTTACGCGCTGTTTGCAAACTCCGAAGACGAACGCGCCGCTCTCGATTACCTGCTCAAGGGCGAAGCGGACCTGGTCGTGAACATCCTGGATGCGACGAACCTGGAACGCAACCTGTTCCTCACGAGCCAGTTGATGGAAAAGGGCGTGCCGATGGTGTTGGCGGTGAACATGATGGACATCGCGGCGAGTCGCGGCATCCATGTGGACCTGCACAAGCTCGAAGAAATTCTCGGCGTGACGGCGATTGGCCTCACGGCGGTTTCGCCCAAGAGTTGCGAAGGCTTCGTGAACGACTTGCACAAGCTGCTGCATAACAGCCGCGAGCTTCCACTCCCGAAGGCGGTCAAGCATTCCGAAGTCCTGGAAAAGTTGATTGAAGAAATTTCGGTGCCGCTCAAGCCCGTAGCCGAAAAGCTCGGCGCAAGCCCGCGCTGGACGGCGGTGCAGTACCTGGAACATAGCGGGCGAGTGCTGGAACTTGCCGACGAACTCGGTGTCGAAATCCCGCACGACAAGATTGAAGAAGACTTGGGCGAAGAGGTGGAATTTGCGCTGGCCGATTCCCGCTACTCCTATGCCCGCGATATCGCGAAGGCGGTCATTCGCGACAATACCAATACGAGCACGCGAACCGACAAACTCGATAAACTTTTCCTGAATCGCATTTTGGGAATTCCGCTTTTCCTTATTGCCATGTATCTGGTGTTCTGGTTTGCGGTGAAAGTCGGCAGCGCGTTTATTGATTTCTTCGACATTTTGTTCGGTGGCATTTTCGTGGAAGGCATGACGGAACTGTTGACGAAGATTGGCGCGCCGGGCGTTGTCGTGGCGCTGTTGGCGAACGGCATCGGTACGGGCATCCAGACGGTATCGACGTTCATTCCGGTCATCTTCTTCATGTTCCTTTGCCTTTCGTTCCTTGAAGATTCCGGTTACATGTCGCGTGCGGCGTTCGTGGCGGATCGCTTTATGCGGTTCCTCGGGCTCCCGGGCAAGGCTTTCGTGCCGATGATTGTAGGCTTTGGCTGCTCGGTGCCGGCGCTCATGGGCACGCGCACGCTCGAAAACAAGCGTGAAAGGTTCCTTACTTTGTTCCTGGTGCCGTTCATGAGCTGTGGTGCGCGCCTTCCGGTGTATGCGCTATTTGGTGCGGCGTTCTTCGGCGAAAGCGCAGGAACGCTCCTGTTCGGAATTTACCTGACGGGTATCATGATTGCGCTAGTTTATGGATTGCTCTTGCGCCATACGATTTTCATGGGCAAGGAATCGACGTTTATCATGGAACTGCCGCCTTACCATTTGCCCAAGGCGCGTAACCTTTTCCGTCACGCATGGCTGCGCCTCAAGGAATTCGTTTTCCGTGCGGGCAAGGTCGTGCTCATCATGGTGACGGTGCTCGGCTTTATGGGTTCCGTCGGCACGGACGGAAGTTTTGGCAACGACAACAACGAAAAGTCGGTGCTGAGTGCCGTGGGAACGGTGATTACGCCGGTGTTTGAACCCTTCGGTGTCGAACGCGACAACTGGCCCGCTTCGGTGGCGCTCTTTACGGGGCTCTTCGCGAAAGAGGCGATTGTCGGAACGCTCAATTCGCTGTATGCTATCGAGGGCTCGGGTGATGCTAACACTGCCGAAAAAGCGGGGGAGGCCGACGTGCTTACTACTGCCGACGCTGTTCCTGAAGAAATCGCGGATGAAGGCTTTAGCCTGAAATCTACCGTGAAAGATGCTCTCGTGAGTGTCCCGGCGAATTTGGTAGAAGTATTTACCTCAATTGCGAACCCGCTGGGCGTCAAAGACGCTATCAAAGAAAGCGAAGGTGCTGGAAACGAAGGCGCTTACAAGACCATGCAGGCGCATTTCAATCTCGGGCGTTTTCAGGTGCTGGCTTATCTGCTGTTCATCTTGCTCTATGTGCCGTGCCTTGCTGCCATGGGGACTGCCTTCCGCGAGCTTGGCCGCTTTTACGGGACACTTATGATGGTGCTCCAGACGGTTATCGGCTGGAGCCTCTCGGTGCTGTTCTTCCAGGTGACCTGCGGGCATTCCGTCGCATTAATCGTGACTTCACTCGTGCTTCTCGCCGGAGTGGTCGTCGCGCTTATCGCCATCGGCCGCGACCAACGCAAAAAGAAAGTGTTTGACTAATTGAGTCTTTGGGGCCTGTAACCAAAAATTAAAACAGAAAAATTTTATATTTTCGCCCCGACCCCTAGACGAGATCCGCATGGTACATCTTTTGAATAATTTGAAACTTCCGACGAAGTTGGCTATGCTTGCCCTCTTTGTCGGATTTTCGTTGTCTTATGCGATTACGTCTATCCCCATTAACGGGGTCAAGGCTTCGGCCACCTTGCCTGACCTGGGACAGAGAAATTTCCGTCCCGAAAATATGGTCATGAAAAAAAACGTGCATCCGTTCTATCAGGTTTGGGGGGCCAAGTACAAGGACAAGCCCATTACTTTGGAATTCATTGTCGAGGCGCAGCGCCTTGATGTGATCACTCTGTTTAACGGGTACATGCGCGATTCCTCGTTCTATACGAATTTCAGCCTTGCCAAGAATATAAGGATCTACCAGAACTCAACGGACAATTTGGTCCGGGAGGTCACGCTCTCCAAGCCGAGGTGGGGTGGGTTCAAGAATCCACATCCCGACATCATCGTTTTTGAAAAGCCTCTGCAGAACGTGTTCAAGATCATTATCGAAATTGACGACATCTATCCGGGTAAGGCCTGGAACGATGTGTGCATTGCGTTGGTCAAGTTCTGGGGTTTCCCAAGGC
>Ga0310694_10004573_pt1 | contig 13342 bp, 9 predicted proteins | sample 174DNAGHGhighgp2_FD_203884 | JGI IMG/M metagenome (GOLD analysis project Ga0310694, IMG submission 203884) | Sheep rumen microbial communities from Palmerston North, Manawatu-Wanganui, New Zealand - 1742 DNA GHGhigh gp2 (v2) (version 2) | ecosystem: Host-associated > Mammals > Digestive system >...
CCTGCACTCCTGTTACGTCGATGCCTCCCACAGTCAGTGTACGTGGCAAGGCTGCATATGAGATGTCTGGATTGACGATTACCTCTTGTGCCGTAGCCGACATGGATGTGACCATGACGGCGACAAGAGCGAGCAAAGTCCTATGGTATCGCATGATAGCTTTTTAGTCGATGTTTTACAAATTGTTGTCCTCCTTGTCCTCCACCTGTGCCTCGGTCTTTCCGAAGCGTCTCTGCCTGCTTTGATAGCATTGGATGGCCTTGTGGAGGTCTTCCTCCATGAAGTCAGGCCAATAAGTGTCGCAGAAATAGAGTTCGGAATATGCGATTTGCCAGAGAAGGTAGTTGGACACCCTCACCTCGGCACCTGTTCGTATGAGCAAGTCGGGGTCGGGCATGAAATTGGTGACCATATGCCTCGACATCATCTCTTCGTCGATGTCCTCCACTCTCACCTTTCCATCTTTCACCTCTTGTGCGATTTCTCTTGTCGCCTTGGTGATTTCCCATCTCGACGAGTAGCTGAGCGCCACAATCATCTGCATGGTGGTGTTACCGGCGGTGTGGTCCATGGTTTCCTGCAATTTGTCCTGCACCTCCTTGGGCAATCGTTCCATCTCTCCTATGACTCGGAACCTCACATTGTTTTTCATGAAGATCTCGTCTTCCAAAGATGACAGTACGAGACTCATGAGTGATGCTATCTCATCCACGGGCCTGTTCCAGTTTTCCGTGGAGAAGGTATAGAGGGTGAGGAACTTGACACCGAGCCTGGTGCATTCCGACGTGATACGCCTGACGGCGTCCACTCCTGCCTGGTGTCCGAAACTGCGTGGTTTCCCCTGCTCGAGGGCCCACCTTCCATTGCCGTCCATGATGATGGCGATGTGCTCTGGTATACGGTTGAAGTCCAAATTATTCATCCTCGTTATGACAAGTTCTACATTTTGCCATGAAGCTGTAAGAGATGGTAGCTTGCAAGGCCGAATAGCAGTCGGTGTTCTTGAACATTCCGCTGCTCTTGATGCTATATGGGTCTGGCATGCCGTCAAGTTTGTCGCTCATGGAGAAATGTATGCTCCATTCGACACCGAGATTGAGTCGGTCGGCCAGTTTGTATTTCACTCCGAAGCCAATGGGTAGGTTGGCGGTGAACACGCTTTTGTCGGCTTTCGCATAAGTTGCTCCCAATCCTATGCTGAAGAAGGGCGTGAGTGGCTTTGCCCCCCTGTATTCCCTCCCCGTGCCATAGGGCCAGAAATTGTATTCATAAGTGGCGGAGAGGTCAACCAGCGAGTTGTCAAACTTGTAGGGTGTCTCCTGCATCCCCGGATAATAGGTTTCATCGTTGGTCGACGAACCTTTCACCTTCCCGTAGCTCAATCCGAGTTTGAACCCGTGGTAGGGGTTGATCATGCGTCTGAGAAATGCAGAGAGCATGGGTTGCTGGTGCTTGATGGGACTTTCGTTGAAATCGCCCATGTAGCTCATCAGTCCCAGGCCTCCTCCCACTTCCATGAGATATTCCACATCGCCCTGGGCTTTGGCGACAGATGGCAATGCGAACAGCAGCAGCAGGATGGCCTTTCTCATGACGATGACGGGTGATGTTATTCCGTGAACGAAGTGGGATAGTTCTTCCCACTTTTGGCACTCATGCGCCCTTTCCACACCTGTCCGCTCCTTCCACAGAAGAGCCAAAGGAAGTTGTTGTCGTCGACGGTCATGGTAAACACGTCGCCACAATCAAAGCCATTAGGGAAGACACATGTTTCACTGCTGTTCCAGTAGATGCCTCCATCGTTGCTGAAATAGAAGCGTTGGAACCCATTCTCCTCACAGGCTCCACGACCGTCAGCCCCGGCAGCCAGGATGCCGTCGTCGTAGTTCACTATGTTGAGTGACGACAAGCGTGGCAGCATGCGTGAGACCATGTCATTGGGATTGACATACATCCATGGGTCGTGTGTGGAGAACTGTGAAAAGTCGGCCAGCTTGCTCCATACATGTGCCTGCACATCATATGGGAAGATGGTTTCAGCACGGTTGCCGACAAGTGTGATGATTTCGGTGTCCTTGTCCACTCGTGACGAGGTGCAGCAGAAAGAGATGTCTGTGGTGGGGAAGAAGTCGGCAGAGGTGTCGAGGCGTTCGTTCACCCAAGTGGCTCCTTCGTCGGCAGAGGAGATGAGGTTGTCGCCCTCGTCAAGGGCGTATAGTTTGGTGCTGCTGGCAGCCACCAACCTGTGCAGTTCGCCTCCTCCTGTCGATTCCCATGTGATGCAGTCGTCGGTGCGCCAGATGGTGCTATGGCTGTAGAGATAGAGATGTCCTCCCATGGGCACCACGTTCTCGTGGATGTCTGGTTGGTCCATCACCTTTCCATCCCATGGCAATGATTCCCAATTCACTCCGTCGTTGATATCAGTGGAATAGATGGTTCCTATATTCCCGTTTGAGCAGAAGAGGTATACATGTTCGCCGTGTGCGATGGCCTTCATTCCTGTGGCATCCGCGAAATCCTGCTGATAGGTCGTGTTGTGCCAGAAGAAAGAGTCGGCTTCTTCCTTGTGCACGTTGACATTGACGGTATAATGGACGACATTCTTTCCGTTGAGGGAATACACCACCAACTCTCTTGGCACAGAGAAGTCGAGTGAGTCGTTGCCATTGAAATAGAACAACGAATCGCTTGTTGTGCTTTTGAGCAGCACCCGAGCGGAGTTCTTGCTTCCAATGGTGCATACGACGTGCTTCACATCGGTTCCATATGGCAGCGAGTCGGGATTGTAGATGGTGCGGTTGACCTGGTCTATGTAAAACTTGTAGCTGCTGCCAGTGACGGTGGACTTGATGATGCTGTCGTTTCCTTTTGATGTCGTGGTTGTTACGTATCTGTTGAGCTTTCCCAGAGAGAACGCCGAAATGGCTGCATCGCTGGGATAGACGATCTCGTCGCTGTCGTCGTCAAGGCAAGAAGTGAAGGTGAAGAGCACCGACCATACGACGGCGAGAAGCATCAAAGAATGTTTCATTTCTTTATTTTTATTGGGTTGCATCGGTCGACATGCTATCTCTACTACCCTGCGGATAACCCCCGCAAGGGGTATAGTCAGACCTTTGTCTATATTTTGACTGCAAAATTAATCAGATTTCCTTAAAATAACGTATTTTCTCCACTTTATTATGCAATTTATTGATTTAAAGTATATTTTTTAAGGTCTGTTTAGACTTATTGGCGAAAAAAAGACAGGTCGGACGAGTCGGACAGGGGATAGTCGGACGGTGGGGAATGGTCGGACTTGGCGTGATAGTCGGTCTTTCCGGTCGGTCCGCACAGGTGCAGGATGGTAGAAAAGCAGGAAAAAAGGCACAAAAAAAAGAGGACGACATGAATCACTCATACCGGCCTCCTGAAAACAATTCAACGGATGTTGGTCTTCACCAATGTGATGATGCTCATGATGGTTGAAAAAACAACCAAGACCAACATTGCTGTCGTCTCAAAATCTAATAACATAATCTTTACCTTAAATCTATCAAACTACTAACCTATATGAAAAAAGCATTCTCACGAACACGATGCAAAGGTAATGATTTGTGTGCGCGCACACAAGCGTTTTAACCTTGTTTTTCTGGTTTTTTGTGCTTTTTTTGACATAGGTCAAATAGGATTTTCTAGTTTTCCTAGGATTACTAGTTTTTCTAGGGTTGCTATCGCAGCAGCCCCGGCCTGTGAAGACCGGGGCTGCGTGATCAAAAGGAGATTATTGATGATTTAGAGTTTCGGACCGGCAGCTACCAAAGCCTTTCCAGCCTCGTTTCCTTCATACTTGACGAAGTTTTTGATGAATCGTCCAGCGAGGTCTTTTGCTTTCTCTTCCCAGATGCTTGGGTCAGCATAGGTGTCGCGCGGGTCGAGGATGTTGGTGTCCACTCCGTGAAGCTCTGTGGGCACTTCGAAGTCGAAGTAAGGAATCTTCTTGGTGGGTGCGGTGTTGATGCTTCCGTCGAGGATGGCGTCGATGATGCCGCGTGTGTCCTTGATGGAGATGCGCTTGCCGGAACCATTCCATCCAGTGTTCACCAAGTATGCCTTTGCACCGTTGGCTTCCATTCTCTTGACGAGCTCCTCAGCATATTTGGTGGGGTGCAGTTCAAGGAAAGCCTGTCCGAAGCAAGCGGAGAATGTAGGTGTGGGCTCTGTGATGCCACGCTCCGTACCAGCGAGTTTTGCGGTGAATCCAGAGAGGAAGTAGTATTTGGTCTGCTCCGGTGTGAGGATGCTCACGGGAGGCAGCACGCCGAATGCGTCGGCGGAGAGGAATATCACCTGGTTGGCAGCAGGTCCTGCACTGATGGGGTTGACATTCTTCACGATTTTCTCGATATGCTCGATGGGGTAGCTGACGCGTGTGTTCTCGGTGACGCTCTTGTCGGCGAAGTCGATTTTACCGTTCTCATCGACGGTGACGTTCTCGAGCAGTGCGTTGCGGCGGATGGCATTGTAGATGTCAGGCTCGCTCTCCTTGTCGAGGTTGATGACCTTTGCATAGCAGCCACCTTCGAAGTTGAACACGCCGTTGTCGTCCCATCCATGCTCGTCGTCGCCAATGAGCAGGCGTTTCGGGTCGGTGGAGAGGGTGGTCTTTCCTGTACCTGAGAGTCCGAAGAAGATGGCGGTGTTCTTGCCTTCCATGTCGGTGTTAGCAGAGCAGTGCATGGCAGCGATGCCCTTGAGTGGCAGGTAGTAGTTCATCATGGAGAAGAGTCCCTTCTTCATCTCGCCACCATACCAGGTGTTGAGGATGACCTGCTCGCGGCTGGTGACGTTGAACACGACGGCAGTCTCAGAGTGGAGTCCCAGTTCCTTGTAGTTGGGCACCTTGGCCTTAGAGGCATTGAAGACCACGAAGTCGGGTTCTTGCTCAAGTTCCTCGTCGTTGACAGGACGTATGAACATGTTGGTCACGAAATGAGCCTGCCAAGCCACTTCCATGATGAAACGCACCTTCATGCGTGTGTCCTTGTTGGCACCGCAGAATCCGTCCACAACATAAAGTTTCTTATACGACAGTTCGGCCTTGGCAAGAGTCTTCACGGCCACCCATGTTTCCAAGCTGGCGGGATGGTTGTCGTTCTTGTACTCATCGCTGGTCCACCACACGGTGTCTTTGGATGTTTCATCCATGACGATGAACTTGTCTTTAGGTGAACGTCCGGTGTAGATGCCAGTCATCACGTTTACAGCGTCAAGCTCTGTGAGTTGGCCTTTGTCATACCCCGTGAGGTCGGCTTTCATCTCTTCTTCGAAGAGTTGTTCATACGAGGGGTTGTAAACCACTTCTGTGGTTCCGGCGATGCCGTACTTCTCAAGTAAAATTGCCTTATCAAACTTTGCCATTTTCACTAAATATTTTAATTGTGTGAATATTCTATTTTACCTTTGTTGAAATCGAGTGCAAAATTAGCAAAAAAGCGTGTAATGGCAAAAAATGGCACACAAAAAATGTGGTGTGCAATTCAAAAAAGTTCAATATTTTATGAAAGCAAAGCCCCATGTGGCTCATTTGCCACATGGGGTTTGCAAAATATGGGAGATTATAGGATGAACCGTGGGATTTCAGGATATTACAAGAAATCCTGAAAAAGCCTATGCTGCTATTTCACCTCCCAGATGTCATTGGTCTCCAAGAGTTCCATGAAGTTGTGGTACTTCTTCTTTGCCGACACCTCTTCGATTTGTGCAGCGACGGATGCGTCGTAGGTGGGTGCCTCCACGTCGCGTATGACACCCAGTGCGATGGGGAACCCGTGCTCGTTGTCCATCATGGCGAGTTTCAACTGCAAGGTGTTGTCCTGGCAGTGTGCGTCATGCACGAGTACGTCGTCGATGGTGGCTTCCTCGCCTATCTTCACCACTTTGAGTCCGAAACCCTCCTGCACGAGTCCATACTCGTCGTTCTCTCCGAAGACGAGTTTCTCTCCATGCTTCACATAGATGGCGTTTTTCTTGCGCCCTTCCTTGTTGTAGACAGGGTCGTAGCATCCATTGTTGAAGATGACGCAGTTTTGCAGTATTTCACACACGGCCGCCCCTTTGTGATGATAGGCGGCCTTTAGGATGCCGACCGTTCCGGGCGAGTCGGTGGCGACGGCCCTGGCGAAGAAGTTTCCTCTTGCACCGAAGCACAGCTCAGCAGGCCTGAAAGGATCTTCCACGGTGCCGTAAGGACTTGACTTCGAGACGAATCCCCTAGGCGACGTGGGTGAGTACTGGCCTTTGGTGAGGCCATAGATACGGTTGTTGAGCAGGATCATGTTGATGTCGATGTTCCTCCTCATGGCATGTATGAAATGGTTGCCTCCGATAGCCAGTCCGTCACCGTCTCCGCTGATTTGCCAGACGGTGAGTTCGGGGTTGGCCACCTTGGCGCCAGTTGCGATGGAGGCGGCACGGCCATGAATGGTCTGCATGGCGTAGGTGTTGACATAATAAGGCAGTCGGCTGCTACATCCGATGCCGGAAATCACCGCCATGTCGTGGGGCGCCACGCCCACCTCTGCCATGGCCTTGTGCAATGATGCGAGGAAGAAATGGTCTCCACATCCGGGGCACCATCTTGGCTGCCCCTTCTTATAGTCTTGTGCTTGATATTCGCTCATGGTTGTCTTTTTTTCCTATTTCTTGATGATTTCCTCAAATGCCTTGGTTAGTTCGGCCACCACGAAGGGTTGGCCTTTCACCTGGTTGAAGCGGTAGGGTGTGAAGCCGTCGACCTTTGTCCTCAGGTAAGCGGCAAACTGTCCGAGGTTCTGCTCCGCCACCACCACTTTGGGGTATCGTGTGAGCACCTCTGCCGTGTTGGCTGGGAGCGGGTTGATGTATTCAAAGTGTGCGAGCGCCACCTTGTGACCAGCACCACGCAGTTCCTCCATGGCGGAGTAAAGATGTCCGTAGGTGCCTCCGAATCCGACGATGAGCAACTGGGCGTCGTCCTTGTCGCCAGCCACTTCCACATCAGGCACCTTGATGCGTGCTATCTTCTCAGCCCTCAACCGGCACATCTTGTCATGGTTCTCAGGGTTGGTGGAGATGGCTCCTGTGTCGCCGTCCTTCTCCAATCCTCCGATGATGTGTGTGTAGCCTTCCTGTCCGGGCACCGCCCAGTAGCGCACGAGATTCTCCGGGTCGCGCTCATAGGGTGTGTATTTGCCTTTCTGTTCCGGAGTCACATAATGCGGATGTATGTCGGGAAGTTCTTCCATGGTGGGCAGTTTCCATGCTGCCGACCCGTTGGCCACGAAGGCGTCGGTGAGGAGTATGACAGGTGTGAGGTGCTCCAATGCCATCTTGGCAGCGGCATAAACGGCATCGAAGCAACCGGTGGGGCTGTTTGCGGCAATGACCGGCATGGGCGACTCGCCGTTTCGTCCGTAGAGGGCCTGCAGGAGGTCTGTCTGCTCGCTCTTCGTGGGAAGTCCCGTTGATGGGCCACCGCGCTGCACATCGATCACCACCAAAGGCAGTTCGTCGATGACGGCGAGGTTCATGGCTTCTGATTTCAGGCAGATGCCCGGCCCCGAGGTGGATGTGGCGGCAAGTGCTCCGGCAAACGCTGCACCGATGGCACTGGCACATCCTGAAATCTCATCCTCGCACTGCACGGTGATGACTCCGCACGACTTGTGTTTGGAGAGTTCGTGCAGGATGTCTGTGGCGGGCGTGATGGGATAGCTGCCTAAGTAAAGGCGCAGGCCTGCTTTCTCTGCTGCTGCAATCAGTCCATAGGCAGTGGCCTTGTTGCCGGTGATGTCCATGTATCTGCCTTTCACCTTCGATTTCGACTCGATGCGGTAGGTGGCCGGCACTGAGGCGTGCACGTTGTGACCGTAATCGAATCCTGCCTGCACCACCTTGATGTTGCTTTCGGCGATGGCGGGCTTTTTGGCGAACTTTTCCTTGAGGAAATTGAACACCAGTTCTATGTCGCGGTTGAAGAGCCAGCATACCAGTCCAAGAGCGAACATGTTACGGCACTTGAGCACGGCCTTGTTGTCCATTCCGCTGTCTGCGAGACAGTCTTTCACCATCTTTGTGATGGGGCAGGCGACCACACGGTCGGGGTCGATGCCCATCTCACCCAAATAGTCGGGGGTTTGGAAATTGGCTTTCTTCAAGTCGCCAGGCCCGAAGCTGTCGGTGTCGATGATGATGGTGGCCTGTGGCTTTGCATAACGATACTGTGTCTTCAGTGCTGCGGCATTCATCGCCACCAAGACGTCGCAAAGGTCGCCAGGGGTGTAAACCTTGCCCTGGCCTATGTGGACTTGGAATCCCGAAACGCCGGTAAGCGACCCTTGCGGGGCGCGGATGTCAGCGGGGTAGTCGGGAAAGGTAGAAATGCCATTGCCCACGGTGGCTGAGATGGTGGAGAAGATGTTGCCTGCCAACTGCATGCCGTCACCGGAGTCTCCTGAAAAGCGCACCACCACGTGGTCCAATTCCTTGATTTCCATTTTTTCTGCCATAAGTGTATTATTTAAATAAGTACTCATATCAAGTTTCGCATCAACTTTCGGGAGTTAAAGGGGAGTTCTCCCTCTCCCCTGGCCTGCGGGCACCCCCTCTCAGGCAGAGGGGGAGTTAAAGAGGAGTTAAAGAGGAGTTAAAGGGGAGTTAAAGGGACATATGTTCACTTGTTCCGCCATTTCCACCCATGCTTCCTCAAGACCTTGTTTAAGCCTGTTCTTTCCTTTTTATTCCTTGCATACGAAAGTTGAGTTCTCCTTTTACTTTATCATATCGAGGGACATCCCTTGAAAAATTGGTGCAAAGGTCTTAAATAATATTGAAAACGCAAAATGTTTATGAATAAAAAATCGTTTTTTGCGCACACAATGTTAAAAAAACGCATATTTACCACAATTTTGTGATAAATATGCGCAAAAAAGGATTGTCTCGTTTGTCGTTACAACGGTATTACGGTATAACGGTATAACGTCATTCCGTCATTCCGAAATCCCGTCAATAGGTGAATGAGCTTCCTCCGAGGAACTCCCTGAGCAGCGAGGTGTGGGGCAGGTCACCCTCTGGAATGTCCATGAAATATCGTAGGAACTTGCACAGGCGGTATGCCTCGGAATACTCATCCACATTCTGAGGCACCCTTTCAAGCAGTTGGAGCGCCTGCCTCTTGATGACCGCCAACTCATAAATCATGGCGGTGTTGAACATCTCGTCGGCGTTCTCCTGGTATGGGAATATCCATTTCTGCTCACCAGCCCTCACCGACGGCCAGCGGCGAATGGTTTCCTGTGCCGTCACGCCACGATACTTGTCGTCACGCACGATGCGACGAAGCAAACGGTTGTCGGTGGTGGGGATGTAGTTGTGGGTGTCGAGAAGGATGGTGGTGAGTGCTGAGGCGTAAACGCGGAATTTCAACTCTTCGGGGATGTGAGTGGTGAGTTCGGGATTGAGGGCGTGTATTCCTTCGATGACGAGGATGTCGTTCTCCCCCATCCTCAGCTTTTTCCCGCTTTTCTCACTCTTTCCCTTTTGGAAATTGTAACGTGGCAGTTCCACCTCCTCCCCCTTGAAGAGAGCCTCAAGCTGCTTGTTGAGCAACTCTATGTTGAGTGCATGTATGCTTTCGAAGTCGTAGTCGCCTTTCTCATCGCGTGGTGTGAATTCGCGGTCGACGAAATAGTCGTCGAGTGAGATGGGTATGGGCTTGAGTCCATTGCACACCAACTGTATGGAGATTCTCTTGCATGTGGTTGTCTTTCCACTGGAGGAAGGACCGGCGATGAGCACCATCCTCACTCCATCGCGCTTGGCTATTTCCTCTGCGATATGCGCAATTTTCTTTTCCTGCAATGCCTCAGCCAGATTGATCAAGAAGGTGGTGTGTCCCTTCAACACCACATCGTTGAAGTCGCCAACGGTGCTGATGCCAAGGATTTTCTGCCAGCGATGATGCTCCTTGAAGATGCCGAACATCTTGTCCTGCTTGATCATCTCACCCAGCACGGTGGGGTCGTTAAGGGCGGGGATGCGGAGCAGCATGGCATCATAATAAGGCTCCAAACCGAAAAGCCGCAGCATGCCCGTGCGGGGGAGCAAGGCGCCATAGTAGTAGTCGGCATAGTCGTCGAGGGTGTAATACACGGTGTAGATGTCGCCGGTTGAGAGCAGCAATTTCACTTTTGAATCGGTGCCTTTTTCCTTGAACACCTTTACAGCCTCCTCCGTGGTGCACTCATGGCGTCGGATGGGTAGGTTGGCATCGATGATTTCCTGCATGCGCTTTCTGACGGCATCCACATCCTTGGGCGTAATCGCACGCCCGATTTGCAAGTCGCAGAAATAACCGTTGGAAACGGGGATGTCGATGACCACGTTGCTAGTGGAGAACAGGTCGCGCACCGCCTTGCAAAGGACGAAGAAGAGCGTGCGGGTGTAGGTCCTACTGCCAGAACTGGAACAAAGGTCGAGATACTCGACATCAGAGTTGTGGTATAGACGGAGCCCCAGTCCCGTCACACGATTATTCACTTTGGCCACGACAGGACCATGCTCCATTTCCACACCTGAAATGGAAAAAATGTCAGAAAGTGTGCTTCCGATGGCTATTTCTAACTTATTTTTGTTATTTTTGCAACGGATTTTAATAGTTTCTCTCATAGTATGCAAGTTGTTTATTATTTCAGCGTGTAAAATTAGTAAATAATTATAGAAATCAGATTATTGAAACCCTATTATTTTTTAAAATATGTCTATTTGGATATTTTTCAAGCTTCTTGGCTCGCTCGCACTCCTCATGTTCGGCATGAAATCGATGAGTGAGAGTCTCCAAAAGATGGCAGGCCCCCAACTGCGCCACGCCCTCGGTGCCATGACCACCAACCGCTTCACCGGAGCGCTTTCTGGCATGTTCGTCACCGCCGCCGTGCAAAGTTCCACAGCCACGACACTCATGACGGTGTCGTTTGTCAATGCCGGGCTGCTTACACTTTTCCTTGCCATCAGCGTCATCATGGGCGCCCACATAGGAACCACTTTCACGGCATGGGTCATGAGCCTTGATTTCTCCTTCGACATCACCGACTTCGTCTATCCGGCTTTCTTCATCGGCATCATTCTCATTTATATGAAGAAGAGGCACATCCTGGGCGACTTCATCTTTGGCGTGGCATTTTTCTTCCTTGGGTTGGGAACATTGAAAACCACGGGGTTCTTATTGATGGAAGATGAGGGTACCAAGCAGATGATCAACGGTTTCTTTGCCAATTACAACTCTCCCTCCTTCTGGAACGCCCTCCTTTTCCTTTTCATAGGAACGGTGCTCACCCTCTGCGTACAGTCATCAGCCGCCATCATGGCCATCACCATGACGCTCTGCGCCACCGGCGTGCTGCACATCGACCAAGGCATCATGCTTGTGCTTGGAGAAAACATCGGAACCACCTTCACTTCCAACATCGTAGCGAAGGATGCCAACACGCAGGCACGACGTGCCGCTTTCTCACATATGTTCATCAATATAATAGGTGTCGTATGGGCGCTTCTCTTGCTCAAGCCCTTTGTCAACCTCGTTTGCAAACTGATGGGCTTCGAGCGCGACATGGCCCCCGACGCCGCAGGCTATGCCGACAACCTGGGAAAAGCATCACTCGTGCTCGCCACTTTCCACTCCGCCTTCAACATCGCCAACACACTGCTGCTCATCTGGTTCATACCCTACATCGAAAAATTCGTCTGCTGGGTCATCAAACCCAACGCTGAAGCAGAAGACGAGGACTCCAAACTGCATTTCATCACCTCAGGCATCATGATGACGCCAGAACTCTCCGTGCTCGAGGCTTACAAGGAAGTCAAATCGTTCGCCGAGCGCATGCAGCGCATGTTCACGATGGTGCGCGAATTGCTCACGGAAAAGGATGTGCAGAAATTCAACAAACTCTACGAACGCATCGAGAAATACGAAGGCATCTCCGACAATATGGAAATAGAGATTGCCAAATATCTCAACGAAGTGTCTGAGGCTCACCTGAGTGATGACACCAAGGCGAAGATACGCGCCATGCTGCGCGAAATCTCTGAATTGGAAAGCATCGGAGATGCCTGCTACAACATGGCACGCACCATCAACCGCAAGGTGCAAGGAAAGCAAGACCACTTCACAGACAAGCAGTATGAGCACCTCCACCAATTGATGGAACTCACCAACAACGCCTTGGAACAGATGAACGTGCTGATGTCGGGAAGGAAGGAATCGTTCGACGTCAATCGCACTTTCAACATCGAGAACGAAATCAACAATTTCCGCAACCAACTGAAGACACAGAACATCATCGACATCAACAACCACGAATACACCTACGCCGTAGGCACCATCTACATGGACATCATCGCCGAATGCGAGAAACTGGGCGACTACGTGGTCAACGTCGTCGAGGCACGCATAGGCGCCAAGCAAAAAGAATAGTGACCATAAGACATACATTTGGACATTAAACGGCGTAAAAATCGATTTGTGGAAGTCCTATTCCGGTATCAGATTACTGATTGAAAAAACAAAATGAAATCAAGGTTTATTGGGACAATGACATACAAGACATCGACATCCATCTTCGTGGCATTTCTTCTGTGTGTTTCATCAGCAGCACAGGAGAAAGTTTCATCCCAGCGAGACTATCTGTATCTCGTGGATAGAATCGATGGAATCTACATTCCCAAGGATATGGACGAAGCCATTGACTCTTTGGACGTAATAATTAGTCCTGAGGACAAACGCTACATTACCGACTCCCTGTCTTTGGATGATTTTCGCATCAATTGTCATCATGGATTAGGAATGTGGATTAGGAACAATTGGGGGTTGTGGAGAGGTTCACGCCTTCAAAAGTATTTTGTCGACAAGAATGTTTTCCACCCTGATGATATGTCGGATAATATTCTAAAGGCATATTATAAGAAAAAGATTCAAGGATTGGATTATGCTACTGAAGATGATATTGAAGCAAGCACTCCAACTCCCAAAAAGTACAAAGTGAGTAAGAATCCGCTGAAGAAGTTCTGGGTAAGACTCAAGAATAACATGAGTAAAGATTTCCGTGAGACGAGACGCGAAATGAAGGAAGAGGGCTATGCAAAGGGTGAAACCGTTTATTTTCAGTATCCTTTTGGGTGTTCGACAGCGGAAGAACAACAGATATGGTTTGATACGGAGAACTACGGTCGGTTGCCCAAAGGTAAGATAACAGACATTGATTACTCATGGGAACGAATAAAAGTCAAACTCATCGACATTAACTCCCAGCATGGCATCATCATA
>Ga0310694_10004576_pt1 | contig 13341 bp, 13 predicted proteins | sample 174DNAGHGhighgp2_FD_203884 | JGI IMG/M metagenome (GOLD analysis project Ga0310694, IMG submission 203884) | Sheep rumen microbial communities from Palmerston North, Manawatu-Wanganui, New Zealand - 1742 DNA GHGhigh gp2 (v2) (version 2) | ecosystem: Host-associated > Mammals > Digestive system...
TGAGTGCGCCAGCCCCTCCTCCCCTTTGGGGAGGTCGGGAGAGGTTTCGAGGTCCCAGCCTCGTTTCCGCTTCCCTCGCGGCTCCCGTTGCGGCATCTACAACCTGCCCGTGCTGAACCTCCTGCGCCCCGGCGACGAGCTCTACATCACCGAGGGCTGCTCCGACTGCTGGGCCATGCTCTCAGCCGGCCACAAGGCCATCGCCATCCCCTCAGCCACGTTGCTCACCCGAGAGGACGTCGAGCAATTGTCAATGGTTAATGGTCAATGGTCAATCAGTTTCCACATGTACCCCGACCGCGACGCCCCCGGCGAGTGCCTCTTCCTCCAGCTCCAGCAGGTTCTGCCCACGCTCCAGCACCACCAGCTGCCACCCGGCTGCAAGGACTTCGCCGACTACTACCGCTCACGGGCTCTGTCCTCCTGAGCGATTTTCGAGGAGACGTTTCTTTTTTTTCGAGGAGACGAGGAGTTTTTTCGAGGTACGAGGTGCGAGGTACGAGGTACGAGAATAGACTATCCGCGGATAAAAGTGCACTTGAGGTAACCTCGTACCTCGTACCTCGTACCTCGTACCTCGAACCTCGTACCTCGAGATACCTCGTTCCTCGTTCCTCGCCTCCTCGAAAACAACGTCTCCTCGTTCCTTAAGCCCCGCTTATTGCGGAATAACCCCGGCTTTTTGCCGAATAAGCCCCGCTTATTTTAGCCCGAAAAATAGTTCAAGAAAAAGTTGAAAAAAATACTGGAAATATTTGGAAATATGGAAATTATTTTGTACCTTTGCCATTGTATTTGAGAGCTCAGGATAATACGCGGGAAGAGGTGCCCGAGAAGTCGCCTCAGAGTTTCTAACACCATAAAAAACACACAGAATTATGCTTGAACTAAAGCTGTATCAGAACAACTCGTCCACCTCGGCACAGTACGGCATGTGGTACCCCCGCGTGGACTACAAGGAGGAGTACGACGTCGTGAAGCTGGCCAAGCACATGGCCGAGCACGAGACGCCCTTCTCGGCCGGAACGATCAAGGGCATCCTGATGGACGCCATCAAGTGCATCCGCCACCTCTGCCTGGAGGGCAAGACGGTGAAGATCGAGGACCTGGCCATCTTCAAGTGCTCCGTCGAGGGCAACGCCACCTCGGTGCTCTACGACAAGACCAACGACGTGACCATCCGCGCCGCCATCGGCAGCAAGACCGCCAAGGACCCGAAGACCGGAAAGGTGAAGCCCACGGGCAACGCCGTGAAGTCTATCAAGCTCCTGGCTCAGGCCACCGGCGAGTTCACCCGCGCCGAGCTGAACAAGGTCGGCACGCTCGCCTGGACGGACAAGGCTGCCAGCCAGATTGCTGCTGCCAAGGCGGCTGCTAACAGCGGCGATTGATTTTAATTCGAGGAAGGAGGAACGAGGAGACGAGGAGGCGAGAATAGTTTTGTAGGCGGATAGTGCTGCGGATAGTGCTGCGCTTAAGGTAATCTCGCCTCCTCCTTCCTCGTTCCTCGCCTCCTCGAAAAGAAAAATCCTTCCTCGTCTCCTCGAAAAAAGTGCACAGCGGAACCGACCCTACTGTGCACTTTTTTTGCCCCTTTAGAGAGGCTACAGCCGGCCGCAGTAGGTGAACATGCCGGGGAAGTGAGGGGGTAACTCTACGGGGGCGTGGAACAGACCGAAGACGGCGCTGCCGCTGCCCGACATCGCGGCGTAGACGGCGCCGAGGTCGTAGAGCCGCGACTTGAGCGCGCCAATCTCGGGATGGAGGGCGAAGACGCTCTGCTCGAAGTCGTTGACGAGCTCTGCACGCCACGTCTCGACGGGCTGCATGACGATGTCGCGACAGTTCTTCTGGGGACGATGGGGACGGATGAGCGAGAAGGCTTCCTTCGTGGGCACGGGGATGTCGGGACGGACGACGCCGATGTAGTAGCGGCTGAGGTCGAGACTGACGGGCTCCAGCCGTTCGCCGATGCCCTCGGCGTAGGCGGGCTGTGAGAGGATGAAGAAGGCGCAGTCGGCACCCAGGCGGGCGGCATACTGCTGCATCTGCGCGACGCTGAGCCCCAGCCGGAACTGCTCGTTGAGCAGACGGATCATGTAGGCACAGTCGCTGGAACCGCCGCCCATGCCGGCCTGCGTGGGGATGACTTTGTGGAGATGGGCGTGGACGGGCGGCAGCTGGGGGAAGTCCTGCTTCAGCAGCTGGTAGGCGCGCACGACGAGGTTGCGCTGGGTGTCGCCCTCGATGGTGATGCCGCTGATGGTAAGCTGGCAGTCCTGTGCGGCCGACGACGGACCGTCGGGAGCACAGGTGGCTTGGGGCGTGACCTCGAGGGTGTCCTTGATGTTGACGGGATAGAAGACGGTCTCGAGGTTATGGTAGCCGTCGGGACGCCGTTCTACGACGTTGAGCCCGAGGTTGATCTTGGCGAGAGGAAAAAGAAGCATTTTTAGATGAGAGATGAGAGATGTTTTTAGATGAGAGATGAGAGATGAAAGATATGATTAGTGATGAACTGAGAGTTGAGAACTGAGAACTGAGAGGTATGATTACTATTTTTAGATGAAAGATGAGAGATGAAAGATATGATTAGTGATGAACTGAGAACTGAGAGTTGAGAACTGAGAACTGAGAACTGAGAGGTATGATTAGTATTGAGCATTGACCTTTGACCTTTGACTTCGACCTTAGACCTTTGACCGATAGAGAGCCTCGTACTGGCGTGCTACTTTGAGGTAGTCGTGATGGCGGCGGACGTACTCGATGCTCTGCCGCTTCAGCTCGGGCAGGCGCTCGGGGTGGAGCACCAGCTGCAGGAGTTCGTGGTAGACACTCTCGTAGGTGGGCTCGACGTTGATGATGGGACGGAGCTCGGTCTCGCCGAGTATCTCGTAGTTCTCGGGCTCGCCGCCACCGACGCAGACGATGCCCTTCGACATGGCCAGCAGGGTGTTCATGGAGGGGGTGTAGCTGTAGAGCTGGTCGAGCAGGACGTCGGAGTCGTTCATCAGTTGCTGATACTCGACAAAGGGCACGCCCTCGGCCTTGCGCAGCTCGACGCGGTCGGGGTAGCGGGCGGCAATGTTCTCGGCGGCGCGCAGCATGATGTCGGTACCCTTGTAGGCGGAACGGCCGCGGCTGATGCCGATGAAGATTCTAATGGTAGATTGAGGAGTGGAGGGCGAAGAATCGGACGTCGCTTGCCTGGGGGTTCCAACCCTGATGGGCAGGGGGATGAAGTGGGTCTTCTTGGGGAAGTGGCGCTGGTAGCAGACGTCGTACTCGTAGAGGCCGGCAACGATGGCGTCGCAGTCGTCGGCTATCAGGCGGTTCAGCCGCTCCTTGGCCGTTGCCAGCCAGTCGGCGCGCTCCTTCTCGGCCACGGCGTCGGTGCGTATGGTGTCGCCGATGTTGAAGTCGCTGTAGCGCATGGGGCGCTCGTCGGTGTTGACGCTGACCCAGTAGTAGTCCATGCCGAAGGCGCCGAGTACCACGCGGCCATTGTGGCGGCGCAGGTAGCGGTAGAAGGGGAAGAGCCGCTCGGCGCGCAACTCGAAGAAGACGGGGTTGATGAGCTGTACGACATCGTAGCCGCGGAAGCGCGGCAGTAGCGTGCAGAGCCTGGCCATCAGCTTGATGCCGCCCCACTTGCCGGGCTGCCGGGCGAGGTCGATGTCGCGCGGATAGTCTTTCCAGAAGTCGCCGTTGGAGGCCACTGTCACCTGATGGCCCAGCTTGCGCAGCCCTTGGGCCAGCGTCCAGTGTACGTTGCTGTACTCGCCCAACAATAGTATCTTCATCAGCGTTCCTGTTTTAACAGCGGTAGCGTGCGCATGAGCACCGACAAGCCCAGCGAGCTGTTGGTCATGCGGCGGAACCACGTGTACTTGGTCGTGTAGTGGCGGTCGGGCAGGGGGAACAGTCCCTCGGCGCGCAGCTGCTCAAGATGCTGGTCGAGCAGCTCGCGGCTCCTGGTCAGCACGATGGTGTTGTAGATGTAGTCCATCGTCAGCTGTGCCACCCGCCGGCTGAGTGCCATGCGTTCGGCCATGGGCAGGGTGTCGGCCACGGTGTTGAGACGAAGGATGACGGTGTGATTGTCGGCAAGCCGGCGCATGATGCTCTCCCGGCCGTTGTTGCCCGTGGCCGACGCCTCGTGCTGACGGTAGTAGTAGGCCTTGGCGGTGGTGCTGACGACGTGCTCGGCGCGGAGCAGCAACTGCGGCGTGAACTCCTCGTCCTCGCCGTAGTCGATGCCGGGCGTGAACGTCAGGTTGCCGAGAATCGTTCGGCGGAACAGGTAGGACCAGGCCGAGCCGTGTATATTCTGGCTCCTCATGAGGTCGCTGCCGCTCGTCGGCTCACCGTCTTCGTAGGTCATGACTGTGGTTGCCGACTGGCTGAAGTCGAACAGGACGACATCGGCGTTGTCGTAGCGCACGACGTCGATGCAATGTTCGTAGGTGCTGGTCAGCAGCATGTCGTCGGCATCGACAAACTGTATGAACGTGCCACTGGCTACCTGCAGGCCGAAGTTGCGCGCCGTGCTGACGCCACCGTTGGGCTTGCGCAGGTAGATGACGTCGTTCTCGTAGCGCTTGAGCTCGGCCAGCGGACTGTTGGCGGAACCGTCGTCGACCACGATAATCTCGCGCTCATACGGACGCATCGACAGCGCCGTGATGCTCTCAATGCACTTGGTCAGCATCGCTGCGGGCTGCTCGTGGTAGGTAATGATGAACGTTACCAGCGGCTTGGTTTCCTGATGTGATGAACTAATTGTATTATCTTGCATAACTGTTTTAATCCCAATGTATTAAGTATCGTTGCTTTAAGCTTTTTCTTGATGTCGAGACCGGCCGTCCTGACCTTTCTCTGCGGCAGCAGCGGGGCGGCACCCGTGCGTTCGCAGACGTCCATCTGGATGTTCACCAGGTACATGTAGTAGTGGTCGTCCATGGGCATCTCGGCCGAGAGGTGAGCGTCGAGGAGCATGGCCAGCGCGCGGCCGTCGGCGGTGGCGGTGATGCCCTGCGGGTTGAGGGTGTAGTGGTAGTGGCCGTGGCTGCTGGTGACGATGCGGCGGCACTTGCGCAGCAGCAGCGGCAGCGTGTAGACGTCCTCGAAGATCTTGCCCTCCGGGAAGCGTACGTCGTCGAACAACGAGCGGCGGTACAGCTTGTTCCAGGCATACATGTGGCTGAAGGCCTGGCACTCGAGCCAGTAGTCGCCGACGTCCTCATAGCAATGGTCGCTGAGCTGTAGGCGGTCGGCCACCGAGAACTCCAGGATGTCGCACGACGAGGCCGTTGGTAGCAGGGGCGCGTAGACGTCGGCCGAGAGGTAGTCGTCGCTGTCGACGAAGGTGATGATGTCGCCCGTGGCCCTGTCGATGCCGGCATTGCGGGCGGCGCTGAGTCCGCTGTTCTCCGTCAGGTGAACCACCCGCACACGCCCATCCCTGGCCGCCCACTCGTTGCAGAGCTGCGAGCAGCGGTCGGGCGAGGCGTCGTCGACAAGAATGACCTCCATGTCGGCCACACGCTGCTGCAAGACACTCGCGACACAGCGGTCGAGCGTGGCTTCCGTACGGTAGACGGGAATGACGATACTCAGTTTCACGGTTCAAAATTACTAAAATATGCTGAAATTCCTACCGTATTTTGGAAGATTAACGAAAAATTTACAAAATCTTTCGTAACTTTGCGACTAGTCGCCGTAACTTTGTCCCCCGAAAAGATGGCGAACGACTATTTCCGTTTCAAACAGTTCACGGTACGTCAGGAGCGCTGCGCCATGAAGGTGGGCACTGACGGAACGCTGCTCGGAGCATGGGCTCGGGGCGGAAAGATGATTCTTGACGTAGGTACGGGCACGGGGCTCATCGCCCTGATGATGGCACAACGACACCCAGAGGCGCAGGTGACGGCCGTCGACATTGACGAGGAGGCGGCACAACAGGCGCGCGAGAACGTCGATGCTTCGCCCTTTGCCGAGCGCATCGCCGTCGTGCAAGCCGACATCCGCAGGATGGCCGAAATGGCCGATATGCCGACGTTCGACGCCGTCGTTGCCAATCCACCCTATTTCAACGACTCGCTGAAAAGTCCCGACAAGCAGCGTACCATTGCCCGCCACACCACGACGCTCAGCTACGCGGAGCTGACGAAGGCAGCCGTCAGACTGCTGGCCGACGACGGCGAGCTGTCGGTCGTCATACCGTCGGACTGCAAAGAGCGGCTGGAGAGCGAGGCGCTGCTCTGCGGACTGTCGAAGGTGCGCGAGTGTGCCGTCAGAACGACGCCGCGCAAACAGCCGCACCGCTACCTGCTGGCCTTCAGGAAACACCCGGCACCACTGGTCACCGAAGAAGGCGTCATCGAGACGGCACCCGGCGAACGCTCGCCATGGTATCAACAATTAACACAAGACTTCTACCTATGAAACTGACGCTCCTGCAAACCAATATCAGCTGGGCCAGTCCTGCCGACAACGTCCAGCACGTTGCACAACTCATGGAGCAATATCCGGGAGCCGACCTCTACGTGCTGCCCGAGATGTGGGCCACAGGCTTTGCAACGACACCCCACGACATAGCCGAAGAGGAGGAGAACTCCGTGGCACTACAATGGATGAAGCAGACGGCAGCCGAGCGCCACTGTGCCATCAGCGGCTCGCTGGCCGTCAGGACGGCTGACGGCAACTACCGAAACCGCCACTATTTCGTGACGGACGAGGGCGTGACGACCTACGACAAGCACCACCTCTTTACCTACGGTCACGAAGACCGCTACTTCAAGGCGGGCGACAGGACGGCGATAGCCACCTGGCAGGGACGGCGCTTCCTACTGCTGACGTGCTACGACCTGCGCTTCCCCGTCTGGTCGCGCTATGGACGTGCCGGCGAGTATGACGCCATCATCGTCGTGGCCAACTGGCCCGAGAGCCGCCAGCAGGCGCTGCGCGTGCTGACACGTGCCCGTGCCATCGAGAACCAGTGCTACCTGGCAGCCTGCAACCGCGTCGGCGACGATGTTTTCTGTCACTACAGCGGCGAGAGCCTGGTCTGCGGGCCGAAAGGAGAAACCATCGCTCAGGCCGACAGCGACGGCGAATGTGTGGTGACGGCCGAACTGGACTTCGACGCACTGGACAAGGTCAGGAACCGATTCCGCGTCCTGGACGACCGTGACACAGAAATTTGACGATAAAAGTTTTGACGTTTCAAGCTTTTTGTGTAATTTTGCGCTGAAGTTATGAAACAAGGAAAAATTGTTACTTTTGGAGAGCTGATGCTTCGTTTCTCGAAGCAGAACAAGCAGCGACTGTCGCAGGGCAAGATGTTCTGCGGAAACTATGGTGGCAGCGAGGCTAACGTGGCCGTGTCGCTGGCCATGCAGGGAGAACAGGTGGAGTACGTCACCCGACTGCCGGACACACAGACGGGCAGGGCTGGTGCCATGAAGCTCAGGGAGCTGGGTGTGGGCACCGACTATATACTCTATGGTGGCGACCGCATAGGCGTGTACTACTTTGAAGAGGCTGCCAGCCTGCGTAATGCCGGAGTGACCTACGACCGCAACGGTTCGGCCTACTACTACCTGAAGCCGGGAATGATAGACTGGAAACATGCGCTCGAAGGGGCGGCCGTGCTGCAGGTGTCGGGTATCACCGCCGCCATCTCGCAGGATGCGGCCGACGCCACGTTCGAGGCACTCGATACGGCCAAGGAGATGGGCATCACTATCTCCGTCGACCTGAACTATCGTAAGAACCTGTGGCGATACGAGGGAGCGCAACCCCGAGAAACGCTACTGCGCATGATGCAGTATGCCGAGGTGATCTTCGGCGACGTCATAGAGTATGACTTCGTCTCGCAGCACGAGCGCATACCCTTCAAGCCACTGACGCCCGACTACGACATGAACCTCGACGCCTATCGCCGGTGGTACGAGGAACTGCAGCAGCTGGCGCCGCGATGCCGCAAGATGATGATCGGTATGCGCAACGAAATCAGCTCCAGCCACCACATGCTGACGGCATTGCTGTGGGCTGACGGGAGGATGTACAATGCTGCCATCGTCGACATTCCCAACGTTGTCGACCCGATGGGCGTTGGCGATGCCTTCGACGGCGGTTTCCTGCACGCACTCCGACTGTTTGACGACAGCGACAACCAGCGCATACTGGACTACTCGCTGGCAGCAGCATCGCTGAAGAACACCATCAGCGGCGACTTCAACCTCTCGACGGAAGAGGAGATCATGGAGGTAATGAACGACCACTATACCATTAAGGATATCAAGGTTTATGATTAAGGACTTCAATTTCTATGCGCCGACACGAGTAGTGTTCGGACGCGAGTCGGAGGAACAGCTGCCACAGCTGATACGAAGCAATGGCGGCACCCGTGTGCTGGTTCACTACGGCGGTGGCTCGGCACGCCGTTCGGGACTGCTCGACAAGGTCTTCGCGATGCTCAGCGAGGCCGGCATCGCCTATGTAGAGCTGGGCGGCGTGGTGCCCAACCCCCTGCTGTCGAAAGTGTACGAGGGTATCGAACTGTGTCGTCGAGAACAGGTGGACTTCATCCTGGCCGTCGGCGGCGGCAGCGTCATCGACTCGGCCAAGGCCATTGGCTACGGCGTAGGCTACGAGGGCGACGTGTGGGACTTCTGGGCGGGCAAGGCTGCGCCGAAGACGTGTCTGCCCATCGGCGTCATGCTCACCATACCGGCTGCCGGCAGCGAGATGTCGAGCAGCTGTGTCATCACCAAGGACGGCGACCTGCTGAAGCGAGGCATCAACAGCGACCTCTGCCGCTGCCGCTTCTGCATCATGAACCCTGAGCGTACCTACACACTGCCGCCATACCAGACGGCTGCCGGAGCCACCGACATCATGATGCACACGATGGAGCGCTACTTCTCGAAATACGAGGACATGATACTGACGGATGCCATCAGCGAAGCATTGCTGCGCACGATGAAGGACTGTGCCATCCAAGTGCTGCGCCAGCCCGAGGACTACCGCTACCGCGCACAGATTATGTGGGCTGGCTCATTGGCTCATAACGATCTGACAGAATGCGGCACGGAGAAGGATTTTGCCACCCACCGCCTGGAGCACGAGCTGAGTTCGATGTACGGCGTCACCCACGGTGCAGGACTGGCTGCACTCTGGGGCTCATGGGCACGCTACGTCATGCCACGCCACGTCAGTCGCTTCGTCCAGTTTGCTGTCAACGTGATGGGCGTGACGAACGACTTCTCTCATCCCGAAGATACTGCCATGAAGGGTATAGAGGCAACGGAGGCCTTCTACCGTCAGATAGGAATGCCTACCTCCATCCCCGAACTTATCGGCCGACAGGCTACCGACGACGAGATTGCCGTGATGGTCGAGAAGTGTAGTAGGGGAGGCACCATCAACCTGGGCGCCATGGAGGTGATAAAGCCCGAAGACATGAAGGCTATCTACCAGATGGCTAACCATTAAAAGCAAAAGAAGGAGCGCACACGCGTTCCTTCTTCTGTTTTTTTACTCTAAAGGGTTTTATTTACTGCCCTTGTCCTTCTTGGGGGAAGACTCCGTCTTACCGGTCTGCTCTGCAGCCTTGACCTCGGTAGCCTTATAGCCGAACTTGCCAAAGCTCTTGATGATAGCCTCGGCATTGGTCTTGCCGGCATCATAGGTGATGGTGACACGCTGTCCGGGAATGTCGCATTCGATGGTCTTAATGCCCTTCTCGAAGCGCAGGTTGCCCTTGATCTTGTTCTCACAGTTGTCGCAGTGCATCAGCGGGTTGGTCGTTACGACAACAGTCTTGATTGTAGCCTTGGCCATGCCAACCATGGCGATCAGCATCATGGCGCTAATTAATAATACTTTCTTCATAATCGTTTTATTCTTTAACTTCTATAACTTCTATAACTTCTATAACTTCTTTTACTTCTATAACTTCTTTTACTTCTATAACTTCTATAACTTCTTTTACTTCTCATAATCTCCCCACGTTGATACGCACGCCAGCATAGAACATGGCTCCATGAACAGGACCCCACACCAGCGTAGGATCGAAGGTGCTGCTCCAGGGGTCTTCCGGGTTGATAATAGTCTTCTTCTGACGGAAGCCCGTCAGGTTCTCGCCGCCAAGGTAGACGGAGAAGTGACGGAACCAGCGGGTAATCTGTGCCGACACCTGCTCGTAAGCCTTGAAGCGGTCGTCCCAAAGACCATTGACGGGCGTTGGCATTCGTCCGCCGCCGTTCAACTGCAGCGTGGCATCGACCTGCCAGAGACCCAGTGGCGTCTTGTAGCTGGCTGTGACGAGCCCTTTATAACGGCTGGTCAGCGGTTTCTCCTTCAGTTCGCCGCCGTAGGTACACTTCACGTCGTTCCAACGCCAGGCTGCCGTCAGTTCCAGACCCTTTACGACAGGGTAAGTAGCATCGACCTGTACAGTGTTCGAGTATGACTTGCCATCGAGGTTGGTGATACGAATCAGCGTGGGGTCGCTGTCGTAGTCGATGACAGCCTGTTGACTGAAGTGCGTGTGGTAATACTCGGCGTTCAGCTTCAGCGTCTTGCCGAACAGGGGAATGTAGAACGAACTGCTGATGCCGTAGTTCCAGGCGCGCTCTTGCTCCAGGTCATCGATGACGAGCTGTCGGCCGCTGGCCAGCAGATTGTTGTTTTCTGCCAGGGCGTGGACGGTACGGTAACCCTTACCTGCCGAGAGACGCAGGCTGACAATCTCGCTGGGCGTGAGTTTCAGGTGGAAACGGGGCGTGGCGAAAGTGCCATAGCGGCTGCTATGGTCAGCACGGATGCCGGCCATCGCCACCACCTTGTCGTTGAGATTATAGGTGTACTGGGCATAGACGCCGGGCGTGGTCTCCTTATCGTCACGCGTCAGATAGTCGTAGTTCAGCGAGAGACCCGCCGAGAGATTGTGATGCTCAGTGAAGTTGGTCTCATACAGCAGTTGTGCGTAGGCGTTCTTCTGGTTTACGCTGTAGTGCTTATCGCCGTAGTTGGCATCCAGCAGGTGCATCGAGGCGTTGCCCATCACGGCAATGTTCGTGCCATGCTCGGGATCGAGGAAGAAGGCGTGCTTCATATAGCCCTCATAGCGGTCGGTCTCAACACCTATCTTATATAAATGGTGGGTGTTGGGAGCCGTGTGATGCGTCTGTCCGCCCTCACGTTTCTCCTTCACCATGCCGAGACCGCCATGGAACATATAATGCTCGCCCTTCCACTTCCAGCGGTTTTGCAAGTTCCACTGGCGTACATTGGGCTGGTCGAGAAACCCGTCATCGTTTATGTCGTGGTGACCGAAGTCGTCCTGGTAGTGCGCCAGTACTTCTGTACTCAGCTTGTCATCGAGGTGGACGTTGGCATCGGCATTAGCCTCCAGGCGTCCCAAGGTGCCACCGTAGAGATTCACGGTCACACCCTCATCGTTGTCGGGTTTCAGGTACTCAATGTCAATCTGTCCGGTGATACTCTCATAGCCGTTACGCACTGAAGACGAGCCCTTCGACACCTGGATGCTGTTCATCCAAGGGCCTGGCACATAGTCGAGCGAGTAGGGGGCTGCCGCTCCACGGAAATTGGGAAGGTTCTCAGTAAGCATCTGGACGTAGGTGCCACTCAACCCCAGGAGCTTAATCTGCTTGGCACCTGTTGCTGCGTCGCTGTAGTTCACATCGACGGAAGGATTGGTGGTGAAGCTCTCACCCAGATTGCAGCAGGCGGCCTTGAAGAGCTCTTCGCGACCAATCAGCACAGCATTAGCCGGTCCACCCACACGACGGGTACCTGCACGACGCGAGGTAATCGTCACATTCGACAGGTTTTGTGACTTCATCGTGTCGACTTGCAACGAATCGTTAGTCTGTCCGAAAGCAAACTGATATAGCATCATTGCGATGCTTGTCAATAGAAATCTCATGATGTTATTCTTTATTTGGGGTGCAAAGGTAGGGACTTTTTTTCAACCTTCTTTGTTTCAGGGCAAATGCTTAAGTATGTTTAACAAAAAAGAGAAAAAAAAAGAAGGAACACAAGCGTGTCCCTTCTTACTGTATGCTGTAAAACAGTTTAGCAGAGCTTGCGAGAACCGTCGCCAATGACAACGTCAATAACTTCGGGCTCATGGCCGTACTTAGCAGCAAACTTCTGCTTGGCATCGGCAATGAACTTCTGGTAGAGGTCGGCACGGACAAGGTTAATGGTGCAGCCACCAAAGCCGCCACCCATGATACGTGAACCAGTGACACCGTTCTCCTTAGCCAGGTCATTCAGATAGTCAAGCTCCTCGCAAGACACCTCGTATTCCTTGCTAAGGCCGTAGTGGGTCTCGAACATCTTCTGACCAACAGTCTCGTAGTCGCCTGCCAGCAGGGCGTCGCAGACAGCGAGGACACGGTCCTTCTCGCCCAGAACGAAGTGAGCACGCGTGTAGTCTTCTTCGCCTACCTCAGCACGAACCTCGTCAAGCTGCTCCCATGTGCAGTCGCGCAGGGTCTCAAACTTGCCTTCGGGGTGCTTGGCCTGAATAGCCTTAACAACGTTCTCGCAGCTGTTGCGGCGGTCGTTGTAGGGTGAACCGGCCAGCTCGTGCTTGACCTTACTGTTGAGCAGCACCAGACGATAGCCATCGGGCTTGAAGGGGAAGTATTCGAACTCACGGCTGCGGCAGTCGAGACGCATCAGACAGCCGGCCTTGCCAAATACAGAAGCAAACTGGTCCATGATGCCACAGTTGACACCACAGTAATTATGCTCCGTAGCCTGTCCAGCAAGCACCATGTCCCACTGGCTTACCTTGTTCTCGCCAAAGAGGTCGTTCAGACCACAGGCGAAACAGCTCTCCATAGCAGCACTTGAAGACATACCGGCCCCAAGGGGTACATCGCCGGCAAAGGCAATGTTGAAGCCCTTAACGGGAACGCCCAACTTCTGGAACTCCTTAGCGATGCCGTAGATGTAGCGTGCCCAAGAGGCCTTGGGGCCTGCGGGATCACTGAGCTTGAAGTCCACACGGTCCTTCAGGTCGATGGCATAGGCCATGACGGTGTCCTCAGTACCGTTAACGCGCATCTCAGCGGTGATACCCTTGTCGACAGCACCAGGGAACACAAAACCGCCATTATAGTCGGTATGCTCTCCAATCAGGTTAATACGGCCGGGTGATGTATAGACATTGCCTGTCTTTCCGTCAAAATGCTTGATGAAGCGACTTCTTACAAATTCGATATCAATCATGTTAGTTTACGATTTAAAGATTTACAATTTACGATTTATCCTATTATTGAATTATTTCACGCT
>Ga0310694_10004578_pt1 | contig 13337 bp, 11 predicted proteins | sample 174DNAGHGhighgp2_FD_203884 | JGI IMG/M metagenome (GOLD analysis project Ga0310694, IMG submission 203884) | Sheep rumen microbial communities from Palmerston North, Manawatu-Wanganui, New Zealand - 1742 DNA GHGhigh gp2 (v2) (version 2) | ecosystem: Host-associated > Mammals > Digestive system...
GGTGCAATATCCGGATACTGCTCGATAGGCAGTGATACCAGTCCGATAAAGCCCAGCAGGACGATGAGGATAGAGATCACCGTCGACAGCACCGGGCGTTTGATAAAATTCGTAAAAGTCATATCTTTATATATTTTGACTGTAGACTGTAGACTTTTTTCGAGTCTTAATCTATAATCTTTTTCTCTATAATCTATAGTCTAAAATCCTCATCTATAATCTACTTCTTCATTGCCCCGACGATGTCGCCGGCACTCATTGCCTTGGCCTGCTCATCGATCTTCTGCTGATACTTCTCTGGCGTGATGGGAACAATCTCCATACCGTCAGTCAGTTTGGTGATACCATTGGTCACATACTTGTCGCCAACCTTCAGACCTTCGGTCACGATATAGTTGTTGCCGTCGTTCTGCGGATCAACCTTGATCTCGGTGTACTTCACCTTGTTGTCCTTGTCTAAAAGATAGACGAACTTCTTGTTCTGCACCTCTGAGACACATGCCTGAGGGATCACGATGGCCGATGAGTTGCTCTTCGGGATGATGATGGATCCAGAGCCGCCGCTCTTCAGCATACGCTCAGGATTGGGGAAGAGGGCAATCACCTGAATCGAACCCGTGGCAGGGTCGATCACACCGCTCATCTTCGTCACCTTACCTTCGTGGGCATAGACCGTACCGTCGGCCAGCTTCAGCTGCACATTCGGCATAGCACCCATGGCAGCCTTCTGACCGCCCTCGGCCTGCGCCATTGCCAGTGCATCCTTCTCCGTCAGAGAGAAGTAGACTTCCATCGACGAGTTGTTTGACACGGTGGTCAGCACCGAAGCGGTATTCACCAGCGTACCCTTCTTATAAGGCAACGTACCTACCACACCGGCAGCGGGACTCTTCACATAGCAGAAGCTCAGCATTTCCTTGGCAGAAGCCAGACCGGCCTGAGCCTGAGAAAGAGCAGCCTTCGCACTCTCATAACTGTTCGTAGCCGACTGGAGCTCGAAGTCACCAATCACCTTATTCTCAAACAGTTTCTGGGCATTCTCATACGACAGTTTCGCAGTATTGCAGGCAGCCTGTGCAGTATTCACCGAAGCCTGCGACTGGCGCACCTGAGCCTGATAGGTGGCATTATCCAGTACGAAGAGTACCTGTCCGACGCCGACCGTCTGACCTTCCTTCACATTAATCTGGGTAATGAAACCCTGTACTTTCGGACAGATCTGCACGTCCTGCACACCCTTGATGGTAGCAGGATAAGTGGTCTGCATCTCAGTACTTGACGTACCGACAGCCAGGACCGGATACTCGTTGTCGCCAAACGTAGGACGACCACCGCCGCCACCGCACGATGCAAACAGCACTGCTGTGGCAGCAAACATCAAAATTTTGTTCTTTTTCATACTTAAAAACTATTTTGTTTAATACGCATCAAAACCAATAGCACCTCGAAAACTTCCGAGGTGCGCTGTAGTTTCCGAGGTGCAAAGTTACGAAAAATATATCTAATGATATATTGCGAGGCAACTATTTTAACAAAGTTTATTAGATACGACTATATCTTTGTCAAAGCTTTATGTAAATTTTCTTGCGGTAGAGGATGTAACCAATAAAGAAATTGAGGGCGACGAAATAGAGGGCGTAAGCAAGAGAAGCCCACTTGAGCGGCGGGATAACCGCATGAATCCAACCATAGACGGTCTCGGAGACGCCGAGGTTGCCTAAGAGAATGGCGAGGAGCTCGCTGGAGACATAGAGCGCAAGGGCGTTGACACCAAACACATGGAAGAAAGTGGTCCAATTGGATTTCTTCTGAATATCAATGATATACATGAGGAAGGCCTGGAGCAGGGAAGCAAGACCACAGGTGACCATGACATAACTGGGACTCCAGATACGCTTGTTGAGTGGGAGGCCGTAGGAAAGCAGATAGCCTCCGATAACAAGGACGGTACCTACAACGAAAAGGGCGATGACCTTATCAGAGACCGTCTTATTCTGGCGAATGAGTCTGCCGCAATAGAAGCCGAGCAGCACATGGGCAACGGAGGAAATAGTGCCCAACAAGCCCTCAGGATCGACCGGACTCTTATGATAAAGATGGTCGTAGCCGAAGAGGTTGAGGTCGACTTGCGCCAGGACATTGATGCTGGCATCCTCGGCATAGCCATTGCCAAAGACCAGGATGGCAGTATAAATCACAAGGAGGCCGATGACGACAGGAATGGTATACTTGTGGTTGCAGAACAGGGCAAAGAGCGACACAATGCCATAGCAGACAGCAATGCGCTGCATGACGGCCCAGATGCGCAGATGGCCAAAGCACAGGAAATCGCCCTCGATGGCATTATCGAACCAGTTGATGAAAAGACCGATGACAAACAGGAGTACCGTACGCTTGATAATACGACGAATGACCTGTGGCGTGGGTTTGAACTCCGATTTCACCAGAGAGAGGTAACAGGAGATACCCATGATGAAAAGGAAGAAGGGGAAGACAAGGTCGCAAGGAGTCATGCCGTTCCACTTAGCATGTTGGAGCATTTCGAATGACTCACCCCAGCCGTTGTTGACCAATATCATTCCAGCGACAGTGATGCCACGGAGAATGTCGAGGGATAAAAGACGTTGACTTTTCATATGACGGGAATTCGTTTCTTCTTAATCAATTGGTTTTTATTAATTCCATAACTTCACGGGCAACATCGACTGGAGAACCTTCAGGAGCCGCAGTATAGGGATTCTGACGGAGGGTCCAGGGTTCTTCGATGGCGTAGTAGTCGAGGGTAACTTCCTGAGGCAGCGCCATCTGGAAGAGTTCGGCAGCAGTCTTCGTGGCGTTAGGGCCACCGCCAAGCAAATCAGGCTGGGGTTTCTGTTGTGCCTTCATCTGATCAGCAAGAGCTTTGAAATAAGTTTCCCAACGTGGATAGTAAAAATCTTTCAACAATCCCTGCCACTCCTTATGAGCATAGTCGCGCAGGCCGCCCGTGTCGGCACAGTAGCGATTGCCCCAGGTGGTAATCTGCACACGGGCATTCCACTCGTAGAGTTTCTTTTCCTCGGGGGTCGTGCCGCAGGCGATAGCCGCCTGCGTCCAATGGCCCAAACGGAATTCTGAACGTGTACCTAACAGTTTATCCTGCATCAGCAGCATGAGGAGGAAACGGCGGTAGTCACTATCAAACGCCTTGATGGCGAATGCCTTGTAGTCGGCAATGGCACGCTGATATTGCAGGCGTGCCTGATCGGCCAAAGCCTGACGGGTGATATCAACCAGATCGTACTCGAAATTGTTGTTGCCACGATACTTTTCAGCCACACTATTGAACATTAAGGCTGCTTCGTATGTAGAATACGGATCGTAATAGTTTTTCATCTTCGACCAAGAAGAAGCCTGAAAGTTGTTCAACGTGGGGCGTCCACAGAAAATGCTCTCGTGAGGACCCTGCTGGTTATTGCCCACAGGGCAGTTGTAGATGGTACGAGCCAGCAGCAGCCAAGCACGTTCGATCAGCGGGTCTTCGACCCCATAACGCGCCTTGACATACTGACGTACCCAGTCTTCTTTCTTGAATTTCTCAGGACGCCAGGGTAACTCGCTCATCAGTTCGAACATCACAGGATTGTTCTCTGAGCCTTCCATCGTAAAGCCGATGCCTTTTCGGAGTGGATAGTAATTAGTGAATAGTGAAGAGTCTGTGTTGTAAAAGTTATCCAACAATTGGTCCATGCGGCCATGCAGGCCGACGTTGGCACCGAAGTTCTCCAGCAGACAGAAAAGCCACTGATGCTGTTTGTAACCCTCTTCGCGCTTCCAGATACTTGGGATACCGAACATCGGGCGACATTCAGAGAATAGATCGAGCACGAGCAGATCGCCCGCCTTCATACCATCGACCATCTGCGGACGCGGATTCTCCGTCCAGCCCTGAATCACCCAGACGGCTTTGGGATTCACGCGCTTCATGGCCTGCATCATCGCCTCGCCTGCCTTCGCGTAATCGATGGAGGCATCGTCGTTACTCTCATGGAAGGGATCCATCGAATAATAATCGGCTTTACCAAAAAGACGTGTCAACTCGTCGAAATAAAGTTTGGCAATCTCTGCAAAGCGGGGGTCTGTAGGCAACAGGTTCGCAGGACGCTGGAAACCGTTCCAGAGGCCGGCATCAGCGACATTCAAACCGAGACGCGCTTTGGCATCATGAGGCACCATACCACTATAGCCAGGCAATACGGGGTGCATGCCCAATTGCTTCATACGGGCCAATATCTGTTTCTGGAGTTTCTCCTGACGACTGTACCAGGAGAGTGGCAACGGTCCACCCCACCCTTCAAGATTATTCATCTCCCACCAGGCAAGGAAGGCCGGACCAGCGATAAACTTACCAATCTCTTCCTCGGTATAACCGAGTTTCAGGAGCATATTACGCCAGACGCACTCCTCACCAACGATGGCCAGGGGCAGATTGACGCCATGCAGCGCCATCCAGTCGATTTCCTGCTCCCATCGCTTCCAATCCCAGAAAGCCATGGAATAAGAAAAGGTGCAGTAATTGAAGTCGTAGCGCAGGGTAAGGTCGGTCTCATGACGTTCCTTTTTGGTGACAGCCGGCAGCACAGCAGGCAGTTTGGCCTGCATCTGGTTCCATGAGAGATGGATGCCTGCATGGTATTTCAGGTACCAGTTGATGCCCGAGGCAATGTTCACCCAGGTGTTACCTCGCACCACAACCTTCTGACCTTGCTGGTCGAGCTCGAAAAAGTCTTTGTCGCTCTTGACCAATTGTGTCTTAAACTTCACCGAAGCGCCCTTGTCGATACGCTCCAGCAGTTCGTCAACAGGATTCGCAGTGACAGTGAATAGTGAACAGTGAATAGTGAATAGTATCAGCAGTAATTTCTTCATAATTACACGGTTTTAGTTATTTTACCTTTTTACTTTCTTACCTTTTTACCTTTATATCAGTTTCATTTCTTTGGCTTTTTGCATGAGGAGTTGCATGAGGGGTTCGCGTTCGTTTTCAACGCGGTTATCGAGGACGGCATCCTTCAGATATTGCTTGAGGATACCGACTTCGCGCGATGGTTTCAGATGGAACAGTTCCATAATCTCGTTACCATCGATCACGGGCTGTAATAGTCGCACATAGTCTTTCTCCTTCAGGTCGGCAAGTTTCTCGCGTACCATCCGGAAATTCTCGAGGAACATTTTTTTCCTACCCTCATTCTTCGAGGTAATATCGGCCTCACAGAGCGTCATCAAGTCGTCGATATCCTCGCCCGCATCGTTCAGCAAGCGGCGCACGGCACTGTCGGTCACCACATCATCGGCAATGACGATGGGCCGCATGTGGAGGTCGACGAGCTTCTGCACATATTTCATTTTCATGTCGAGGGGCAGCATGAGACGACGGAAAAGCTGGGGCACCATCTTCGCTCCTATAATATTATGGTTATGGAAGGTCCAGCCAATAGCAGGATCCCAGCGTTTTGACTTTGTCTTGCCCACATCGTGAAGCAAAGCAGCCCAACGGAGCCAGAGGGTGTGATCAGGAGTACAGACTCCTGACTCCTGACTCCTGACTACATTCTCCAAAACCTCAAGCGTATGATAGAAATTATTCTTATGGGCACGGCCATTCTTCTGGTCGACGATGTCCAGGGCAGATAGTTCTGGCAGGATGATCTGCAAGAGGCCGCAACGCTGCAGGTATTCGAAACCGATGCTGGGATGCGGTGCCATGATAATCTTGTTGAGTTCGTCCTTGATACGCTCGCCACTCACGATCTTGATCCGCTCTGCCATCCGTTCCAAAGCCACCCAGGTCTCATCCTCGATCTGGAAATTAAGTTGTGTGGCGAAACGGATGCAACGCATCATGCGCAATGGATCGTCTGAAAAGGTGATATCGGGTTCTAAGGGTGTAGCGATAATGCCATCCTCGAGGTCTGCCAAGCCATTAAAGGGGTCGACAAGTTCACCGAAGCGGTTCTTGTTCAGGCAGATCGCCATCGCATTAATGGTAAAGTCACGACGGTTCTGGTCGTCTTCGAGCGTGCCGTCTTCGACGATGGGTTTCCGGGAATCGTGACTGTAGCTCTCCTTCCTGGCTCCAACGAACTCCACCTCGATTTCAGACCCCTTATCTCTAAATTTGACCTGCGCCGTACCGAAATTCTTAAAAACAGAGAGATGCGCCTTACGGCCCAGCATCCGTTTCAGCTCCTCAGCGACAGCAATGCCACTACCCACCACCACGACGTCGATATCGTTGGAAGGGCGCTCGAGAAAGATATCACGCACATAGCCACCAACCACGTAGCATTCCACCCCGAGACGGTCCGCCGCCTCGCTGATCTGATGAAACAACGTCTGGTCTAAAATAGCTGCTAACTCCTCGTCAGTATATAATTTCATTAGTTCTTTTTCACAAATTTGCTGCAAAGATACAAAATAATTCATAATTAATAATGAATAATTCATAATATTTTTGTAATTTTGCACCGAAATACGAGAAATATGGCAATTAGAAGACTAGTTTTGAGCGCGCTGACTGCCCTGTTGCTCATGTCGTGTGGTGAGAACGAGGCCCAGAAACAGGCCGAGGAAATGCTCGAAAAGGCAGGCGCCTGCTACGAGCAGGGGCAATACGACAAGGCGTTGACGGTGATCGACAGCCTGCGTAAGGTATTCCCCAATGCCATCGACACGCGCAAGAAGGCCCTCAAGCTCTATCAGGACATCGAGTTGAAGAAGACTCAGCAGGAGCTGACGATGACCGACAGTCTGTTGCAGGCCGTGTACCACGACTATACCTACCAGCAGGAGAAGGTGGAGCGTGACAAGGCGGCCTTGCGTGCCACGCCCGAGGAGCTGACAATGCTCACGCTTACCCGTATGAAGCGCGATTCGCTGCGCACGCAGTACGAGGTGCTCGGTGCGAAAATCCGTTATATACACAAGAAACAAAAGGAGATGAAGTAACCATGGACCGATTTGAGAAGACGAACCAAGAGTTTGAGCAGGCCATCGCCGAGTGCCGTGCCCTGTTTGAGAAAAAGCTCCACGACTATAAGGCCTCGTGGCGCATTCTGCGTCCTACGGCCCTCACCGACCAGCTCTTCATCAAGGCCAAGCGCATCCGTTCGCTTGAAATCAAGCAGGAATCGCTGGTAGGCGAAGGCATCCGCCCTGAGTTCATCGCCCTCATCAATTACGGAATCGTGGGTCTCATCCAGCTCTATAAGGGTTTTGCCGATATCGTCGACATCACCAACGACGAGGCCATGCGCCTCTATGACCAGTACGCCCACGAGGCGCTGGAACTGATGAAGCGCAAGAACCATGACTATGACGAAGCTTGGCGCTCGATGCGCGTCAGCTCGTATACCGACTTCATCCTAACGAAAATAGAACGTATCAAGGAGATCGAGAACCTTGGAGGCGACACGCTCGTGTCTGAGGGCATCGACGCCAACTATATGGATATCATCAACTACGCGGTCTTTGGAATGATAAAACTGGCATGAGGAAGATCCTTGTCAACATCGCCCGACTGCTGCTCGCCCTGACATTCATCCTGTCGGGATTTGTGAAGGCAGTAGACCCGTTGGGCACGCAGTACAAGATCAACGACTACCTCGGCGCCCTACACCTGCATGAACTGGTGCCCGACTTTGCGACACTCTCCGCTTCCGTTCTGCTGTCGGCAGCAGAGTTTGTCATCGGCATCTGCCTGCTCTTCGCCATACGGCGACGGCTGGTGTCACGGGTAACTCTCTGTGTGATGGTCGTCATGACAATCATCACCTTGTGGCTCGCCATCGACGACCCTGTGAGCGACTGCGGATGTTTCGGCGACGCCATAGTGCTCACCAACTGGCAGACGTTCTGGAAGAATGTAATACTGCTCATTGCGGCAGGCATTATCTGCTGGCGACCACTCGACTTGGCACGCATGATCAGTCGCAGCAACCAGTGGATTGTGTTTAACTACGCGGCCCTGTTCATCCTGTTCATCGCAGGCTACTGTCTCTACGACCTCCCCATGTTCGACTTCCGTCCCTATCACGTGGGAGCCAACATCCAGGAGGGTATGACAGTGCCGGAGGGCGCCCCACAGCCACAGTTCGAGACAACCTTCATCATGGAGAAGGACGGACAGCAGCAGGAATTCACCGTCGACAACTACCCTGACTCCACCTGGACCTTCATCGACTCGAAAACCATCCAGACAGCCGAGGGTTATGTGCCGCCCATCCACGACTTCACCATTGCAACGGAGGACGACGACATTACCGACGAGGTGCTCGAAAACGAGGGCTACACTTTCCTGCTCATATCACCGCATCTGGAAAATGCCGACGACAGCTATTTCGACCGGATCAATCAGGTGTATGAATACTGTCTGGACAATGGTTACCCCTTCTACTGCCTCACAGCCAGTAACGAAATCGCCCGGAACCGTTGGTGCGACATGACTGGGGCTGAATACCCCTTCTGCACGACCGACGAGACGACGCTGAAAACGATGATCCGCAGCAATCCCGGTCTGATGCTCTTAAAACAAGGCACCGTAATCCGGAAATGGAGCCACAATCGTCTGCCTAAGGAGCAGCAACTGACGAAACGTCTCGAAGAGAACGAAACAGGCCGGATGCCCGGCGACAGCGTACCAGGCAAGATCGCCAAACTGCTGCTGTGGTTTGTGCTGCCGCTGATGATACTCACCATCGCCGACCGCCTCTGGGCATGGAGCAAATGGCTTAGAAAAGTTAATAATAACCCATTAATAAAAGGAAAAAAGATTATGAGAAAAAAGATTGTAGCCGGTAACTGGAAGATGAACATGAATCTCCAGGACGGCATCGCTCTTGCGAAGGAGCTCAATGAGACACTGAAAGCTGACAAACCCAACTGTGGCGTTGTCATCTGTACACCGTTTATCCACCTGGCAAGCATTGCCCAGTTCCTGGATCAGGACATCATTGGTCTTGGTGCCGAGAACTGCGCCGACAAGGAGAAGGGTGCCTTCACTGGTGAAGTAAGTGCTGAGATGGTTAAGTCAACAGGTGCACAGTACGTCATCCTCGGTCACTCCGAGCGTCGTGAGTACTACAAGGAGACTCCCGAGATCTTGAAGGAGAAGGTGCTGCTGGCTCAGAAGAACGACCTGAAGGTGATCTTCTGTATCGGTGAAAGCCTTGAGGAGCGCGAGGCTGGCAAGCAGAACGAGGTCGTAAAGGCCGAACTCGAGGGTTCAGTATTCAACCTGTCTGAGGCAGACTTCCGCAAGATCGTCATCGCCTACGAGCCAATCTGGGCTATCGGTACTGGTAAGACCGCTACCGCTGAGCAGGCTGAGGAGATCCACGCTTACATCCGTTCTATCATCGCTGAGAAGTATGGTCAGGCTGTTGCCGACGATACCACGATTCTTTATGGTGGTAGCTGTAAGGCTTCGAACGCCCCTGAGTTGTTTGCAAAGCCCGACATCGACGGCGGTCTCATTGGCGGCGCCTCACTGAAGGCAGCTGACTTCAAGGGTATCATTGACGCCTGGAAGAAGTGAAACGGCTTATAACCATAGCAATTCTGTGTGTTGGCTGCGCGGCAGCCAACGCACAGACTTTCACCCAAAGGCTCCAGAAGAGCAATACCGGTGAGGGAAAGGTGACCGTCACACAATCGAAGGAGATTGACGACCTTGTGAATGGTCCGCAGGAGGTAATTACTCAGAGTAATCAGAATACGCAGAGTAATCAGACTGTTCCGACGACTCAGAAAACTCAGACGCTGCCAACAACTCAACTGCCAACAACTCAGAAGCAGACTGATGAAAAAGAGAAACCTCAGCAGCCGGAGCGTCCGCAGATCACATCACAGCCAGAGTTGACCCCCGACACCACCTTTACTATCGAGCCTCGTAAGAAGGTGCTCAAAGGCTACAAGGTGAATGGCTATCGCGTACAAGTCTTCGCTGGCGGCAACTCCCGCGATGCCCGCGTCAAAGCCGAGCGTACGGGTCGTGAGATCAATGCCCTTTTCCCAGGCGAACCCGTCTATGTGCATTTCTACTCCCCAAGATGGATCTGCCGCATGGGCAATTACCGCACATACGAAGAGGCCCACCAGATTCTCAATGCCGTGAAGAAACTCGGCTACCAGTCGGCCATCATCGTCAAGGGAAAGATTACCGTGCCGTATCTCAACCCCACCCCGCAAACCACAACAACCGACAACCAATGAATCCGGAAACAGAATACCGCGAAGGTTTAGAGCAGCTGGCCCAGCACTATCGTGAGATCCTCACCCTGCTGGGAGAAGATCCAGAGCGCGAGGGTCTTGAGAAAACGCCCATGCGTGTAGCTAAGGCTATGCAGGTGCTTACCCGCGGCTACCAAATGGATGCCCACGAAGTATTACGACAGGCTCTCTTCAAGGAGGATTACTCCCAGATGGTCATCGTCAAGGACATCGATTTCTTCTCGCTCTGCGAACACCACTTGATCCCCTTCTACGGCAAGGTACATGTGGCCTATATTCCCAACGGCTACATCACGGGACTCTCGAAAATCGCCCGTGTGGTCGATATTTACAGTCACCGTCTACAGGTGCAGGAGCGCATGACACTCCAAATCAAAGAGTGCATCCAGCAGACCCTTAAACCCTTAGGCGTGATGGTCGTGGTCGAAGCCCGTCATATGTGCATGCAGATGCGGGGGGTGGAGAAACAGAACAGCATCACCACTACCAGCGACTTCTGCGGCGCCTTCAACCAGGCCAAGACCCGCCAGGAATTTATGAACTTAATTCACAACAATAAAATTTAAAACAATCAACGATTATGGATCAGACAAGCAACGGAGGTTACAAAAAAACTGAGACTCCTTTCCAGGCCTTTTACCACAGCTGCCTTGGCAAAATTGCCATCTTTGGCGGCATTCTGGTAATTCTCTTCATCGTAGGCCTCATGACAAAACCCACTCAGCAAGAGATGGAAATGGAGATGGTCGACAACATCCTACAATGTATCCAGGCCAACGACAGCATCCAAGGCGATGACATCGATGACCAGGTGAACAACTTGAACAGCGTGTTCAGCAGGGCCGACACCGCCAAGATCAACAAGGAATTGCTGACATCGCTGAAGAAGAACAACCGTCTGGAGATTTACAACCACTCCTTCTTCCGCACCGCTTACATCCTCAACAACATCTATCCCCAGGGTGTACGTGTGGGCATCGGTATGTTCGGTGTGGTCTATCCCACTGTCATCTACAAGGATCTGCTCCTGAACGTGGGACCCATGCAGAAGAACTACAAGGACGGTGTCATCCGCAGTACGATTGTCAAGCCTGCCGATCTGGGCACGAATCCCGCTGTGAAGCCCTTCCACTATCAAGGCGACCCCGATCAGTAAAGTAGCCGTTACTTTACATATATGAACATCCTCGTTTCGCAAGAAATAGCGAGCGTCTGCCCTGGCTTCGTAGGAGCCGCGGTAGACGCTTGTGTGGTCAATACCCCCTACTCACCCGAGTTATGGCAGGAGATCCACACCCTCGAAGCGCGTCTGCGCCAGGAGCTCTCTACCGAGAGTCTCAAGGAGCAGCCAGGCATCGCTGCCACCCGCCGTGTCTACAAGGCCTGTGGCAAGGATCCCTCACGCTACCGACCAGCCAGTGAACAGCTCATCCGACGTATGCTCCAAGGCAAGGAACTCTATCAGATCGACACCCTCGTCGACCTCGTCAACCTCGCCTCCATCGCATTTGGATACAGCATCGGTGGTTTCGATGCAGATAAGTTCGTGGGCGATACGCTCACGCTGGGAATCGGACGTGAAGGCGAACCCTATGAAGGCATCGGACGTGGTCCACTGAATATCGCAGGCCTGCCCGTCTATCGCGATGCGGAGGGCGGTGTCGGCACACCAACCAGTGATCACGAGCGCACGAAGATGACGCTTACCACAACCCATCTCGTGGTGCTCATCAACGGCTACGATGGCAACCGCGAGCGCGTCATTGCCAATGCCGAGTTCATCCGCGACCTGCTCCGCAAATACTGTCAGAGCGACGGTGGCACCATTACCATCTACCCATAAAACCCATCAATCCCCAACATCAATGAAAAAGACAAGCCTCATCCTCATCACCCTGCTGATGACGCTCTCAACGGCATCGGCTCAGGAAAACAAGGAAATCATCCGTACCACCTCCGGCCTCGTAAGCGGCATTATGCAGGAGGGCACAATGGCCTGGCTGGGCATTCCTTATGCCAAGGTTGAACGTTTCATGCCCCCACAACCCGTCAAGAAATGGAAGGGCGTGCGTAAGTGCGACAAATGGGGTCCGATGACCATGCAGCAGCAGAATCGTCCGATGACGGAAGAGCAGATGTCGGAGAATTGCTGTGTACTCAACGTATGGACCACCGATGTGAAGGCTAAGAAGCCCGTTATGTTCTGGCTTCATGGCGGCGGTTTCGACAGTGGCACCTCCGAATGGGATCCGGGCATGTGTCTGGCTAAGAAAGATGTCGTCGTGGTGAGTATCAACCACCGTCTGAACATCCTCGGCTTCCTCGACCTCTCCACCTGCGGTAAGAAATACAAATACTCCGGCAATGTGGGTATGCTCGATGCCGTACAAGCCCTCGAATGGGTGCGTGACAACATCGCCAAGTTCGGTGGCGACCCGGATAATGTCACCATCTTCGGCGAATCAGGCGGTGGCGGAAAAGTAGGAACGCTGATGTGCATGCCAAAGGCCAAAGGACTCTTCCACAAGGCCATCATCATGAGCGGCACCATCCTCAACGTCAACACGAAGGCGATGACTGAGGAACTTGGTGAGGCTGTGCTCAAAGAACTGGGTATTGACAAAAAACATGTCGAAAAAATAAACAAGGTATCCTATAAGGATCTCTATGCAGCCGGTCAGCGCGCGATGGCCGCCAGTATCGGCACCCGCCGTCCTGGTACACCGATGATGTGGGGCTTCGGACCTACTCCCGATGGCGAGGTATTGCTGCAACAGCCCTTCCAGCCTGCCTTTGCCAGCATCAGCGACGATATTCCTCTGATGATCGGCACAACGTTCAACGAGTTGCAGCGTTCGCGCTATGGTCAGACTATTTCCTTCGAGCAGGCCCGCACAGAACTGCAGCGCACCTTTGGCGATGAGACCGATGCCTATATCAGTGCATTCATGGCATCTTATCCGCACCATACCCTCGACCGCCTGTCACAGGATCTGCTGTGCATCGACTGGCTATTCCGTCCCAAGACCATCATCACTGCTGATGCCATCGGAGGCAAGCGCAAGGCC
>Ga0310694_10004579_pt1 | contig 13335 bp, 10 predicted proteins | sample 174DNAGHGhighgp2_FD_203884 | JGI IMG/M metagenome (GOLD analysis project Ga0310694, IMG submission 203884) | Sheep rumen microbial communities from Palmerston North, Manawatu-Wanganui, New Zealand - 1742 DNA GHGhigh gp2 (v2) (version 2) | ecosystem: Host-associated > Mammals > Digestive system...
TCACGCCGCAAATCTACGAAAAAGTTTTTATACTTGCAAATTTTTGCAACGGAAAATTGAAAATTCTAGAGAAAAGACATGAAGTCTTCCATATCCCTGCGATGTCAACGACTTGTATTATATATATAAGTTTAATTTCATCATACATTGTCTACACTCCTACACGCGACACTGATAATCAGCATGTTACAGAGTGTAGAATATGTGTAGGAGTGTAGACAAATTAGAGAAAAACGGGAAAATATCGTAAATTTCGGGGTGTTTTGAGCGATCATGAGGTATGTTTTGGCAGCAACGAAGCGTGTTCGGGCGGCAACGATATGGGGAGTAGCGGCAACGAGGTGAGAGGCGGTTTTTGGGGGCAGCAACAACGGGAAGAACGGCCAAATTAAGCTTTTTTAGATTTGTCCCACGGCCTGGGACAAAAATTAAGTGGCCCTTTAGGTTTGTCCCAGGCCGTGGGACCAACGGCAGAGTGGCGCTTTAGAATTGTCCCAGGCCGTGGGACAAAAATTAAGCGGCACTTGGGGGGACCGATGGCTTGGGCTTTTAGTTTTCCGAAGGACCGTTTGAGCTATGTGTCCATTGGTGTCGTCCCACGATGTGCTTGTCACACCAAAATGCCTGCTTTTTGACGATAAAACGGCGTTTTTCACCATTTTGTCTACACTCCTACACACATTCTACACTCTGTAACATGCTGATTATCAGTGTCGCGTGTAGGAGTGTAGACAGTGTAGGATGAAAAACAACTTATGTGTGATGCGTATCTTGGCGTACGATATATGCACGACAACTCCTTGAAAAATATGCGTAGAGATTTTTCTCTTCATCATTTTTTTCGTAACTCTGGCTTCGCCGAAGTTACTATCACTCGGAAGAAAAAGAAAATGCGATTTTCTTTGTTCTTCTCTCGTTTTTTCGTAACTTTGCAGGCGCAAAGGTGCTTGTGCACCATAAACAAATAAGAAACGAAAGATGAAAGAGATACCCGTACTGCTGCTGACCGGCTATCTGGGCAGCGGCAAGACTACATTGCTAAACCGCATCCTTTCGAACCGGAAGGGTATTAAGTTCGCCGTCATCGTCAATGACATCGGCGAGGTGAATATCGACGCCAACCTCATTGAGAAGGGCGGCATCGTGAACGAACAGGACGACTCGCTGGTGGCCCTGCAGAACGGCTGCATCTGCTGCACGCTGAAGATGGACCTGGTGAAGCAGATTGAGGACCTGCTTCAGATGCAGCGCTTCGACTACATCGTCATCGAGGCCAGCGGCATCTGCGAGCCCGGCCCCATCGCCCAGACCATCTGTTCGATTCCTTCGATGACACCCGAGATGGAGATTCAGCCGCGACTGGATGCCGTGGTGACGGTGGTCGACGCCCTGCGTATGCGCGACGAGTTCGGCAGCGGTCTCAGCCTCACCCGTCCTGACATCGACGAGGAGGACATTGAGAACCTGGTCATCCAGCAGATTGAGTTCTGCAACATCGTGCTGCTGAACAAGGCCGCCGAGGTGAGTGCCGAGGAGCTGGAGCACATCCGCGAGATTGTGCGTGCCCTGCAGCCCAAGGCTGAGATTATCGACACCAACTTCGGCGACGTAGAGCTGGACAAGATTATCAATACCCAGATGTTCGACTTCGACGAGGTGGCTACCTCGGCACGTTGGATTCAGGAGGTGGAGCACCACCACGAGGACCACGACGATGATGATGACGACGACGAGCATGAGCATGAGCACCATCACGAACACGACGAACACGACGAACATGAGCATCATCATCACCACCACCATCACCACCACGATGAGGGCGAGGCCGAGGAATACGGCATCGGCACGTTTGTCTACTACGCCCGCCGCCCGTTCTCGCTCAGTCTGTTCGACGAGTTCGTAGCCCGCAAGTGGCCGAAGGGTATTATCCGCGCCAAGGGCATCTGCTGGTTCAAGGACGAGCCCGACACGTGCTATCTCTTCGAGCAGGCAGGCCGTCAGGTGGGCCTGCGCAACGCCGGCCAATGGTACGCCACGATGCCGAAGGACGAACTCGAGGATCTGATGGACCGCAACCCTGGCCTGCGTCAGGACTGGGACGACGAGTACGGCGACCGTATGCAGAAACTCGTCTTCATCGGGCAGCACCTGGACAAGCAGCTCATCAGCGACGCCCTGGACTTCTGCTTAGTGTAACACGAAACATGTCAAACCAACAAACATAAACAAAAAGATGAAAAGAGACAACACCATCTTCGAGATGATTGAGCGCGAGCATCAGCGCCAGCTGAAAGGCATTGAGCTGATTGCCAGTGAGAACTTTGTGAGCGACCAGGTGATGGAAGCCATGGGTTCGTACCTGACCAACAAGTACGCCGAGGGCTATCCCGGCCACCGCTACTACGGCGGCTGCCAGGTGGTTGACGAAGTGGAGCAGCTGGCCATCGACCGCGTGTGCAAGCTGTTCGGCGCCGAGTATGCCAACGTGCAGCCCCACTCTGGCGCACAGGCCAACGCTGCCGTGCTGCTGGCTGTACTGAAACCCGGCGACGTATTCATGGGTCTGAACCTCGACCACGGCGGCCACCTCTCACACGGTTCGCTGGTCAACACTTCGGGTATCCTCTACAAGCCCGTGGGTTACAACCTGAACAAGGAGACGGGTCGCGTCGACTACGACGAGATGGAGCGTCTGGCCCTGGAGCACAAGCCGAAGCTGATTATCGGTGGTGGCTCAGCCTACAGCCGCGAGTGGGACTACAAGCGTATGCGCGAGATTGCCGACAAGGTGGGCGCCCTGCTGATGATTGACATGGCACACCCCGCCGGTCTCATTGCTGCCGGGCTGCTGGACAACCCCGTGAAGTGGGCCCACATCGTCACATCGACGACCCACAAGACGCTGCGCGGTCCCCGTGGTGGCATCATCCTGATGGGTAAGGACTTCGACAACCCCTGGGGCTACACCACGCCGAAGGGTGTCGTGAAGAAGATGTCGCAGCTGTTGAACTCGGCCGTCTTCCCTGGACAGCAGGGCGGACCGCTGGAGCACGTCATCGCCGCCAAGGCTGTTGCCTTCGGCGAGGCTCTGCAGCCTGAGTTCAAGGAGTGGGCCAAGCAGGTTCAGAAGAACGCCAAGGTGCTGGCCGATGAGCTGGTGAAGCGCGGCTTCGGCATCGTCAGCGGCGGTACCGACAACCACTCGATGCTTGTCGACCTGCGCTCGAAGTATCCCGACCTGACAGGTAAGGTGGCTGAGAACGCCCTCGTAGCTGCCGACATCACGGTGAACAAGAACATGGTGCCGTTCGACAGCCGCTCGGCCTTCCAGACCTCGGGTATCCGTCTGGGTACGCCGGCCATCACCACGCGTGGTGCCAAGGAAGACCTGATGATTCAGATTGCCGCCTGGATTGAGGAGGTGCTCAACGATCCCGAGAACGAGCAGGTCATCGCCAAGGTACGCGGCGAGGTCAACGAGACGATGAAGAAGTATCCGCTCTTCGCCTACTAAACCTCTGATTTCACAAATAGGAAAGGAGCTTCGCCAGCTGGCGAAGCTCCTTCGTTTTTATTTCAGCGTCACTTGCAGCGGCTGCTGCAGTCCACGCAGGAACCACTGGATGCGGGCCTCCCACTCCTGCTCAGTTCGGACGTCGTACTTGGCCCACGCCGAGCCGAAGTAATAGGTGTAGGGTTTACCGTCGTAGTCGCTGACAATGCCCAGCACGTGATTATCCTGCTTGCGTGTCGTCACCTTGCCGTTCGGGAAGAGCACGGCCACGTAGAGCGGTGCCTGGTGGACGTTGGGCTGGTCTGTCGGGTCGGTATAGCTGACGTAGTTCGGACCAAGGACGTAGGATTCGCGATCCTCGGGCTGGAGGACAACACCCGAGCAAATGGTAACCGTTCTATTTTTGCTAGTCGGGCTAGTCTTTCTAGTCGGACTAGTCGGACTAGATTGTCTAGTCATACCAGCCAGTCTGGAGAAACCGACGTACCACACCTCCATGCGGCAGAAGTTGGAGCCCTTGTCCATCGTGACGACGCGGTTCTCCATGATCGGCAGACCACACACCATGCGCCGACTTTGCTCAAAGCGCACGCTGAAGCGGAGCGGTCCCTCGTCGAGCACCTCGTAGCGCTCGAAGCAGTAGGGCATTACCAGACTGTCGCCCACCATCAGCGCCGGCGCGCCACAGCCCAGCGACGCCCCCACGCGGTAGGGGTCGAGGCCGCGTCCGTGGTCGTAGTGGTAGGAGATGAGCCGATAGAGCGAGTCGCGCACGTGCCAGTTGTTACGATAGATGGAGTCGATGCGGGGAATGGTCACCACGTCCTCTATGTAGTAGCGGTCGTCGACGACGAGTTCGGGTGTGTTCTTCGTCCAAACATCGATGCCGAAGGAGCGTTCACCAGTCTTCTCGAGTGCCGGACCGTAGACGCGGTAGGCGCAGCGGTCGTTCTCCCACGCAAAGTCGTCCTTGCGCTCAGGGTGCAGCCGACCGTGACAGACCGTCGGGAACTGCGGATGCGTGCCCTTCGTCAGCGTGAAGCGGGCTACCCCACCCTTGCGGACGGCAGCCTCCACGAGCAGTTTGCCGTCGAACGTTGTCTGGAATGGCACATCCAGCCCTGCGGCATCGCGCACACGCAGGCTGTCGGCCGTCGTGCCCAGTCGCGCCAGCACGTCGTCGAGCGCCACCTCCACCACCTGCTCACGGTATTCGGCCGAGGGGTTGGCTACCTCCAGCGTCAGCGACGCGACAACAGCAAGCAGTATGTTCATTTCAATGCCCCATTAAAGTGGTTAATACACTGGCGAAACAGGTGGTTACGCGTGTTGCCGCCGTAGATGCTGTGGTTGCGGCCGGTATAGACCAGCTGACGGAAGTCCTTGTCGGCCTGCACTAACGACTCGACATAGTCGGCTGTGTTCTGGTAGTGCACGTTGTCGTCGGAGAGTCCGTGACAGACGAGCAGTTCGCCGTGCAGCTGGCGTGCCCGTGCTATGGGGTTCACCTCGTCATAGCCTTGAGGGTTCTCCTGCGGCGTACGCATATAGCGCTCTGTGTAGATGGTATCGTAGTAGCACCAACACGTTGGCGGAGCGATGGCCACGCCACAGCGGAAGACAGGACGTCCCTCGGACATCGCCATCAGCGTGTTCCAGCCGCCGTACGACCAGCCCCAGATGCCTATGCGCTCCTTGTCGACATACGGCTGCTGTGCCAGCCAAAGGGCGGCCTCAACCTGGTCGCGTGCCTCGAGTTCGCCCAGACGCAGGTAGGTACACTTCTCGAACTCCGCGCCGCGTCCGCCCGTACCGCGGTTGTCGACACAGACACAGACATATCCCTGCTGACAGAGGTACTGCTCAAGGATGGCACCCTGTCCGGACATGCCGATGCCCCACTGGTTGAGCACCTGCTGCGAGCCGGGGCCGCCGTACTGATACATGATGACGGGGTATTTCTTATTAGGATTGAAGTCCTTGGGTTTAACCATCCAGCCGTTCAGTTCAATCCCCTCAGAGGTGGTCATCTTGAACATCTCCACCGTGCCCAGGTCATACTGTGCCAGCTTCTGCTTCAGCGCCTGATTGTCGACGAGCGTCGACAACTGCTTGCCATGATTATCGTGAAGGGTATAGGTTGTGGGCGTCTTGATGTCGCTCCAGTTGTTGATGAAGTACTTGAAACCGGTGCTGAAGATGGCACGGTTCATGCCACCGCTACGCCCCAAGGCGTCGGTTTTGCCATTGGAGTGACTGACGTATATCTGCTGTTCGGTCGGCCCTGAGGAGGTGGCTGCATAATAGACATCGCCTGTCGCCTCATTAATGCCATAGAGCGCTGACACCACAGAGCCGGCGTGACCAATCTGCCGCAACTGCTGGCCGTTCAGGTTGTAGACGTAAATCTGGTTGTAGCCCGAGCGTTCGCTGGTCAGCAACAGATGCTGGGCGGTAATCTGTATGTTCTGGAACGTCTCCTCCTTCACGTACTTGTCGACCTTGTCCTCGATAATCATCTGGCATACCGTGGACAGCGGGTTACACATATAGACGCGCAAGTCGTCCTGATGGCGGTTCAACGTGAAAACGGCCACTTTCGACGGGTCGCTGGTAGCCATCAGTCTTGGGATGTAGCCATCCTGGTCGAGCGGCAGCTGAAGGGTGCGCGTCTGGTGGCTCTTGATGTCGAAGGACAAGACGCTGACCTTCGAGTTCTGCTCGCCGGCCTTCGGGTACTTGTAGCTATACTCAGGCAGGGTGAAGAGCGGCACCTGCGACTCGTCGTAGCGAATCCACACCAGCTGCTGGGAGTTGGCCGAGAAGACCATCGACGTGTTCGTCGAGAACTCCTCCTCGTACACCCAGTCGGGCACGCCGTTGATAACCTCATTCCTCTTGCCGTCCTTGGTCACCTGGCTCTCCGCATTGTCGTAGAGCAGTTTGACGAGGAAGATATTGTTGTCGCGGACGAAGGCAATGACATTGCCGTCGGGACTCCATACGGGCGACTGTTGAGGGCCGCCGTCGCTGAGCGGTTCCAGTTTGTTGTTCTGTATACTATATATATAATAGGTGGCGGTGAACGAACGGCGGTAGATGTTCTTTGTCTCCGTCTGGATGAGCAGCCGCTTGCCATCGGGACTCACGATGTAGCCGTCGACATGAGTCACCTGAGGTCCACGGGCCGTCGTGGCGTCGAAGATGACGCCCACCTGCTTGCCCGTCTTGAACGAGTAGGCAACGATGCGCTTACCGTCGTCTGAGATCTGAGCATAGGTCTCGCCGTCGCTCAACGGTTCCACTGCCGCCAGCGTCTCTGCACGGAACTCGCCATCGGTGATGGCCTTCAAGTCTAACTTCTGTCCTGCAGCCACTCGCAGCATACAAAGGAGCAGCAGCGCTCCCACGAGCATTTGTTTTTTCATTTCTTTCCGCTTTAGTTGTGTTTAATGGCACAAAGGTAGAAAGAAATATCGTAACCGCCAAACTTTTCTGAAATAAGCGCCACTTATTCGGAAATACCCCGCCCTTATTCCAGAATACTCGGCCCTTATTTCGGAATACTCGGCCCTTATTCGGAGATGGTCAGCAAACGTCCGGCGCTGAGGCCGCGATGCGTCCTCATATAACGGTCGGCCTCCTTGACATAGGGGGTATTGAAGAAGGAACGCTTCATGACGCGATTGACCACCCACTGGATGCGCCCCATGTGCTGGTCGCGAGCCTGACGGGAATCCTCCTGATCTTCAGGAAGCGGATAATTATAGAGCAGATAGAAACTGATACAATCGGGCACGATGAAAGACCGATCCATCTGCCGACGCTGCTCGTCGCTATAGCCGAACTTAAGATAAAGAGGATAGTCGGCGCCAAGATACTTGTCAAGCGAAATGCCGAGAAGGTCGTTGCCTACAATGATACTCTGGTCGAACGAACCAATCTGGGCATAGACCTCAGGAATACAGAGATTGGGCAAGAGCTTCAGCAGATTCTCAAAAGCATCGGAGAGCTGCTTGTTGATGTCAGTCATGTCGGCATACTGGCGTTGCGTCTCGGCAATGACGGTCTGAAGCGTCGTGTCCTGATAGAAGCTGAGGAAACGGGTGTTAATCTGGGGGTCATTGACCTTACCTATATGCAGGACATTCTCAATCAGCGTACGTGTCTGCTGAGGATACTCCGTGTTCATCTGCTGGAGGGCGGAGACGTCGCCCGTCGTCAGATAGAGACTCTGTATACGGTCATAACGATTGACAGCCACCAGCCCCTCCGGCTCTTCCACGGAGTTGCCCAGCCGCCATTCGCATCCTATACAGAGAAGCATCGTCAGCAATAAGAACAGGTATAATCTACGCATGAATCCCCCTCAAAACCCTTAACGTTTGTCAAATTCTGCTGCAAAAATACTAAAATATATTGTAAAAACCAAATTTTAACCTAAAAAAGATAAAATAAAGTAGAAGAATAGCTACCTTTGTACAAAACTAAAATACTGAAACACATGAAAAAGATTCTTACTGCTATCGTCATCCTGACCATAGCCCTCACGGCGACAGCTCAGCAAACCATCCAACTGCAAGTGAGCAACCCCACGAAGAGCGTACGCGCCGACCAGCCCGTTGTCATCAGTCTGAAGAAATATGGCGACATTCGCTCAGCACTCGTCACCTGCGACGGGCAGGAAGTGCCCTGCCAGCTGGACGACTTGGACCAGGACGACACCTTCGACGAGCTATGCTTCCTCAGCGACCTGAAAGAGAAGGAGAAGAAACAATACACGGTGACGCTCTACAGCGAGGGCACACCACGTGAGTATCCGGCGCGCGTCTATGCCGAGATGCTGATGCGCAACGACAAGGTTAAGGAGAAGAACCGCCACAACAACTTCATTGAGTCGATAACCGCTCGCGGCGACTGCGCCAACTCGTACAACCTGCAGCATCATCACGGCGTCAGCTTCGAGAGCGAGCTGAACGGCATACGCATCTACTTCGACAAGCGCCAGACGCTGGACCTCTACGGAAAATTCCAGAAACGCCTGGAGTTGCAGGAGACGCAGTTCTACACCAGCGACGAGCAAAAGGCCGAAGGCTACGGCGACGACGTCCTCTGGGTAGGCAACACCTTCGGACTGGGCGCGTTCAGAGGTTGGGACGGCAAGGAACCGACAATGATTGAGCCCGTCCGCTCGCGCACACAGCGCGTCATCAGCTACGGACCGCTACGCACCATCGTAGAACTGGTGGACCGCGGCTGGAAGGCTGACGCGACAAAAGCACCACTCAACATGACCATCCGCTACACGCAGTATGCCGGCCATCGTGATACCGACGTCGATGTCTTCTTCAACCGCGACGTCAGCGACCTGAAGTTCTCGACAGGCATTATCAACGTGAAAGGTTCCGAGGAATTCAGCAATAAGCAGGGACTACGCGCCTGCTGGGGAACCGACTATCCGTCGACCGATACCATCAAGTGGAGCCGCGAGACGGTGGGGCTGGCAGTCTACATCCCACGTCAGCACATCGTCAGCGAAGAACCGGCGAACAAGGACAACTATGCTTTCGTCGTAAAGGCCGACGGCACACGACTGAGCTACAAGGTGACATACACCTCGGCCAACGAGACCTTTGGTTACCACACGGCTCAGGAGTGGTTCGACTACCTGAAGTCGTGGTGCAAAGAACTGGAGCAGCCTATTCAGGTAAAGTACTGAACACCTTGCGGCCCTTCGCATAATACTGCCAGAGCAACGAGAACTGCCGTCGCTCTGGTATTTCTGTCTGTATACGTGCAGCCTGAATGTCACGGCGATCCTGCTCAAAGTCCTTGCGCCATCGCTTGAAAGCACGACGTGCGCGATAGATGGCACAGAAGTCGCCCCAGTTCCTGTTCAGGACAAGTGTTTCCCAGGCAGCAAGATAGTCAAGGAACCAGCGCCAACGCATCACGTGGTGCAGCTCCTTCTCCGGCAAGCACTTATAGAGCATCGTCAGGTTATTGCGGAAGTTCAGGTACGTCTTCATGGGGTTCGACTTCGGCAGGGTACCGCCGCCAACATGATACACCCGACTATCAGGCAGACAGACAATGCGCCGTCCGCGTATGCGCAGACGCCAACACAGGTCAATCTCCTCGTTGTGTGCGAAGAAACGTCCGTCCAGTCCGCCACAATCCCAGTAATCCGTTGCGCGTATCATCAATGCCGCGCCAGTAGCCCATAGCACGTCAGCCGGTTGGTCATACTGGCCATTGTCGGCTTCTATCGTGTCAAAGATGCGGCCTCGGCAGAAAGGATAGCCGTAGCGGTCGAGGAATCCCCCACTCGCCCCCGCATACTCGAACTTATCACGATCGAAGATGCTCAACAGCTTGGGCTGGCAGGCAGCCACGTCCGTATGGGCATCCATATACTCCACTAATGGCGTCAGCCAGTGGTGCGTCACCTCGATGTCGCTGTTCAACAGCAGATAATACTTAGCTTCCACCTGCTTCAAGGCGCGATTATAGCCCTCGGCAAAGCCCCAATTCTTGTCGAGCACGATGAGACGGCACTCAGGGAAGTCGCTGCGCAACAATTCCAAGGAATCGTCGGTCGATGCATTGTCGGCCACATAGACCACAGCCTCGTCGCGCGAGTAGTTCAACACCGTTGGCATATACTGGCGCAACATCTTGGCGCCGTTCCAGTTCAGGATGACTATAGCGAGTTTTTCCATATACCTTATTATATATATATTATAGAAGGGTGGCTTTCAGCGCCGTTTTATCGTGATTGAAATCGCCAAGGCGAACGGTCATCAACTGGTTGTCGAACTCGGGACGGGCATCAGCCGGCGACAGTTCCACCCTGATATAGTTGCGAGTAAAGCCGTGCATGGAGCGGCCACGTGCAGCCTTCTCGAAAAGCACCTCTGCCGTCTGACCGATGTGACGGGCATAGAACGCCTCCGTTTTCTGATCCGACAATTCCAACAGGCGCTTTGCCCGTAGCTTCTTGTCGCGGTCTGTCACCACATAGTCAATCTTCAGAGCCGAGGTTCCAGGACGTTCGGAATAAGGGAACACGTGAAGCTGAGTGACATCGAGACTATTGAGGAATTCATACGTCTCCTCGAAACACTCTGGAGTCTCTCCACGACAGCCCACCATCACGTCGACGCCGATAAAGGCATCTGGCATCAACTCCTTGATGCGACAAATCTTGTCGGCAAAGAGCTGACGGTCATAATGGCGATGCATCAGTCGCAACACCGTGTCGCTACCACTCTGTAACGGGATATGGAAATGAGGCATGAAGGCACGACTATGCGCACAGAAGTCTATCAGTTCGTCGCTGGCCAAATCGGGTTCCAACGAGCTGATACGGTAGCGCTGTATCTCCCCTACCTCGTCAAGAGCCTTCACCAAGTCGACAAACCGTTCGCCCGTCGTCTTGCCAAAATCACCGATATTGACGCCCGTCAACACAATCTCCTTACCACCCTCGGCAGCAGCTTCACGAGCCTGCGCCACAAGCGAAGCGATACTCGGATTACGACTGAAGCCACGGGCGTAGGGAATGGTACAATAGGTACAGAAATAGTCACAACCATCCTGCACCTTCAGGAAATACCGCGTGCGGTTGCCACGAGAGCAGCTCGGTGCAAAGGTCTTAATGTCCTTCGTCTTTTGCGTATACTGAGGAGCAGCATTCGGAGAACGGGGTATGAGACCATTCCATGCGTCCGAGAGGAACTGGATAAGATTGGCTTTCTCATTTGAACCAAGCACCAAATCCACCCCTTCAATCCGTCCCACCGCTTCTGGCGACAACTGGGCATAACAGCCCGTCACGACGACAAAAGCCCCTGGATGCTCACGTACCATGCGGTGGATGGCCTGTCGGCACTTGTGATCAGCAACATCGGTGACTGAGCAGGTATTGACAATACATATATCCGCCTGCTCGCCACGCTTTACAGTAACGACACCCATCTGCTCGAGCATCTTACCAAAAGTAGATGTCTCAGAGAAGTTCAGCTTACAACCAAGGGTGAAATAAGCCGCCCGCTTACCTTGAAAAACCGAAGTATCAATCATTCGATTCGAACTTGTCAATGTTTACGCCCACAAAGATACAATAATTTTTGCTATTTTCGCCTTTTTTTAGGAATAATCGCTTGATAGCACCAAAATACTAAAATTTTAACATTTCACAAATGACTGATTATCAGCGCTTTGCAAAAAAGTTACAAAAAAGACCTAAAAAAAAACAAAAAAAAAGATACGTCGTATTGAAAAAATGCCTACCTTTGCATCGTTTTAATAAACAAATGATTGTTTTACAGATTTAAAAGCTTAGAAAAATGAAGAAATTAGTATTTATGTTCGTAGCTGTTGCAGCTATCTCTTTCGCTTCTTGTGGCAACCAGGCTCAGCAGGCTGCTCCCGTTGATCAGGACACTATCGAGGCCGTTGATAGCGCAGTTGAGGACACTCTGGCTGCTGACAGCGTTGAGGCTCCCGCTGATTCTGCTGCTGTTGCTGAGTAATCCAACTCAACGAACAATTGAGAGAAACGCCGCCGGACGAGAGTCCGGCGGTTGTTTTTTTATATCCATATCGAATCAACCAAACTTTTTTATAGGCAAAAAAATCCCAATGGCAAGCCATCGGGATTTTAATGTTCTAATAAAGAATAATTGCTTTACAGCAGTTAATAATTATTTGTTAATTGTTTGATGATTACTCTGCAACGGGAGCCTCTTCAGCCTCCTCGGCAACGGGAGCCTCAACTTCAGCAGCATCTTCGGCAACGGGAGCCTCTTCAGCAACAGTCTGCTGTAAAGCCTTCTCCTCCTCGGCGGCAGCCTTCAGTTCTTCAGCATTCTCGGCAACGACCTTCACAGGAATCTCGATGGTCACTTCCTTGTGGAAATGTACGAGGGCCACGTAGTCGCCAACCTTCTTAATGTCACGCATGGTGACAATCTTACGATCAACATCGAAGCCCTTCTTCTGCAGTTCGTCAGCCACCATAGCAGCGTTGACAGAACCGTAGAGCTGACCTGTAGCGCTCACCTTGGCAGCAATCTCAAGAGCTACGCCATTGAGTTTGTTACCCTTCTCCTCAGCGGCAGCCTTCAGGGCAGCCAGCTTGTGAGCCTGCTGTTTGAGGTTCTCTGCAAGAATCTTCTTAGCAGAAGGAGAAGCGATGACACCCTTTCCCTGAGGAATCAGGTAGTTGCGGCCATAACCCGACTTCACATTCACGATATCGTTCTTATATCCCAGACCGATAATATCTTCTTTCAGTATAATTTCCATAATGCGTTGTCCTCCTTAAAGTTTACTTCATCATGTCAGTTACATAAGGTAGCAGCGCAATCTGGCGGGCGCGCTTAACGGCCTGAGCCACGCGGCGCTGATACTTCAGAGAGGTGCCCGTAATACGGCGGGGCAGAATCTTGCCCTGCTCGTTCAAGAATTTCTTCAGGAACTCGGGATCCTTATAGTCAATGTACTTGATACCGCTCTTCTTGAAACGGCAGTACTTCTTCTTCTTCGTGTCGATAGAAGGAGCAGTCAAATAACGGATTTCGCTCTGTTCTGCCATAGTTTAAGCCTCCTCTTTTTTACCAAGCTTGCTGCGACGCTTCTCAGCGTACTCGACGGCATACTTGTCAAGTTTAACAGTCTGGAAACGAATAACCTTCTCGTCACGACGATAGGCAGTTTCCAATGTCTTAATCACTTCTGGCTCAGCCTTGAACTCTATCAGGCAGTAGAAACCTGTAGACTTCTTCTGAATAGCATAAGCCATCTTCTTCAATCCC
>Ga0310694_10004581_pt1 | contig 13332 bp, 5 predicted proteins | sample 174DNAGHGhighgp2_FD_203884 | JGI IMG/M metagenome (GOLD analysis project Ga0310694, IMG submission 203884) | Sheep rumen microbial communities from Palmerston North, Manawatu-Wanganui, New Zealand - 1742 DNA GHGhigh gp2 (v2) (version 2) | ecosystem: Host-associated > Mammals > Digestive system >...
TACCTACTACCAGAGACCGGCTGTAGCCACTGCCTAACCATGCGGTAGCGGTGATTTTACCGCGTCCCGAAGCGGAAGGATAGGTCTCATCGAAATTGGTGAAGCAACGTCCGTAGAACTCGATCATCATCGTGTCGAGACCGATATTGAGCTCCGGCAGAACGATGAACGAGTTGAAGTATGCGTTCGCCGTGTTCATAGCGGTACAGATACGCAGCGCATGGCTGTCGTTGCGTCCTACCTCTACATGTGCGGATGCGTTATAGCCGGTCATCGGGCCTACCGCCTCGTATCCCTTACGCTGGATGAGCCACTGGAAGCCGTTCACCGGCGTGTCGTAGGTCGTTCCGACGGTGAAGCAAGCCGGCTTGAAGTACAGCGAGTCTGCCGCCTCACCGGCCAAGACATCGTTCTTCTCCCAGTCGTTGGGGTTATCGAAATTCCAAACGAAGGCGTGTTGCGCATCGGGTTCAAGCGCCAGACAGAGCGTATGGAACGCCAACTTGTCGGTTGTCACATAGCTCTTCGCTGCACTCGGTACATTCGCTGCCTCCAGACGAGCGATATACTCGGTCTGCGGATTGAGGTTCTCCACGAGCTGCGAGGTCGTAGAGAGATTGAGGAACTGCGTTACCGCAACGCCTGCAGCCGTCGTGATATAGAGGTTCCACGGGCCACCGATAGCGTTCCATTCCACCAACGCGCTGGAGCCGTCCGCTGTCACCTTCTTGAGCGAGACGAGGCTGAAGCCCTTCGATGCGTCCAAAGCCACGTCATCGAAGAAGACATTCGCCGTGTCGCCTTTCTGTTTCGGCAGGTAGAGTACCAGTTGCTTGGTAGCAACAGTAGCCGAATCCAGATCGAGCGAGTAGTTGCTGAAGAGCTGGTTGTTCTTTGCGGTAGCCTTGGTTGTAGAGTTTAACTTATCCAAGTGCAGCGTAGCCAGCGTCTGATAGGTCTCGAAGCCTCTTTCCTTATCGATCGTACCTATCTCAAACTGAGCGGGGAAGGTCTGTTTCGGGAGTTTCGAATCGCCGTCAACATATCCCGGACGCGCTTTGAAGCTGAAGGAGCGATCCTTCGGTTCGCCCAGCGAGGGGAAGATCACATAACCTCCGTAGGTGTTCCCATCGGCATGGAGCAACATAGCTCCGGTACCGGTACGAGCGCACCAGAGTTCCTCCGTATTCTCGCGGCTGTGCGGACAATAGAGATAAGACTGAATATCCGTACCCACGGAGTCACGTCCGGACTTCAACGCCGGATGGAGATAGTAGTTGTCGCTCTCGGAATACGGACTGCGCTCCCAGAGTTCGCCGGTCTTCTCAAAGCCGAAGGAGTAATTCTCCGCGAAATAGTACTGGGTACTGATCTTAAGCGGGTTACGGGTCCAGGTACTGATATCCTCGGCACTACATATCGCACGCGCGAATATATAATAGGAGGAAGCAGACTCCAGACCGGTCAGCTCTACATTCGTCGAGTTGACGTCGATCTTCGTCGCGCCCTCGAGGTAATGAGCGATATCACCGATAGTAGCGTAGGTCTCTTCGTCGATCACCACTAACTGCCATTGCGAATCCCCGTCCTTTGCCGGGACAAGCGAGATAGTAGCCGTATTGAAGGAGGAACCCACAAAACGGAGACGCGGCGAGTTACAGGTAGCCAGATACTCGAGCGCGATATTATCTACGTAGATATCACTGGAGGAAGTCAATCCCATCGCGGAATAGAAACCGGAGGTAAAGGCAATATTATTATACGGCAGATCGTAATCCGCCAACTCTATCGTATGATGCGTGAACGAGGTCTCCTGACCGGGGAAGGAAGCAATCAGCACAAACGTAGTCGGGTCCGCCGGATCCGCCATCGTGCCGACATACAAGGTTCCCTTAAAGGAAGAACTCCAAGCGCTGACATCGAACGAGAGGGCAGCGTTGTACAGATCGCCGTCGATAGCAGGCATCACCATCCAGGAGTTATTCGAACTGGTGGTATATAACTCAACAGCTTTCGTACCGGTCGAGCTGGTCACGCTCAACTGCGGATACGTCGTACTACTCGAACTATAGAAAGTCCAGCATCCCGGCGACGCATGACCCGTGCTATACGCCTCGAAATCCTCATAGAACGGTATCGGAGAACCGTTCTTGGTAGGACAGGTCGTGCGGATAGCGGCATAGGTAACGGAGATAGCGGTACTATCGCCATCCTCACAGATACCCTGGGCATACGCATAGTAACTGGATGTCGGTTTCAGATTCTCAATCAGGATGTTATCCGAATGATCGACGATGGTATCCAGCAGATACCGATAGGTCTTCTTCTCCGACTCCTCCAGCGCTTTGTTCGCCAGCAAGAGGCGGTAGCTGTCCTGATAGCCCTTCCAGCTGATGACAGCAGCATCCTCGCCGACACTATCTACCGTGAAGGAAGAGATAGGACGGCATTTAGGAATCAGATCTACCGACACCTCGGAGATATACGCATAGTTGGTACTACCGAAATCCGAGAGGAACATAATGTTCCGACCCAGATCACCCATATAGTCACCCTCATAGCTCTCAAAGCCTACCGAATACGGATCCCAAGTACTCTTACTGAGGTTCAGGGTATCAACAGCCACAAAGGTGTTGAGGTCACTCGGATCGGTTATCACACCTACGATCACCTGGTTGTTATAGGTCGTAGAGTTATAACTGCGGCCCCAGAAATTAACCTGGTACTTGCTAATCGAATCCACATCCAACTCCGGCATGATCGCATACGCGCCTACGTAATTGGAAGAAGAAGATACATAGTCATATAACTTCAGGTAGTTCTTACCGTTATGCATGGTGCTGGAGGTATTCTCGATATACGGGATATAACTATCCGAAGCGTCTTGCGATTTGCTTCCCACCATCCAGCACGGAATCTCACCACCCGCACCGGTTTCGAACCCTTCGGCAGCGGAGAAAGTAACGGTACCTAACGCCTCCGGCGTCTTGGCTATACACGGCGTCATGAACGACATCGTGCTCCACGTACCCATCGCATCGTCGCAAAGCGCTGCAGTAGCAATGTAATATCTCGTCTGTCCCTCCAGACCGAAGACCTCCTTCGAACGAATGCCTTGGTCCAGAGTGTCGCGATAAATGATCCATGCCTCCGGCACTTGATAGTCCTCATCAGCGAGATTATCTGCGCTTACCGCATGGTTCGTAACGAGCAGGATCCACCGGTCATCCGTACGCAGACCACTGCTGACGCTAACACTCGATCCGGTCAACTCGGAGATACCCGGTTTGGTCATCGGACAAGCCAAGGAGACAAAGGATATATTATCCAGATAAACCCAGTCGTCATCTCCGTATTTACCTCTCCATGCGATATATTTGGCTGCCGCAGGAATCAGATGAGCGTATTCACTCAAGTCATACGCCACCGACCTTATATCGGATGAGCCGGTACTGGATGCCGAGTCAAGAGGAACAAACGTGCTCAGATCGGTCGGGTCGGTCATGACACCCAATACACAGGTCTCATTATTATAGGTACTGAAGTCATAGGACACCATGATAGAAGTCAGCGTATCGCATTTGATCTCCGGTGAAGCCACCCATGACGGCGAAGTACTCGTAGATTGGTGGATATGCAGCATTTTATTACTGCCAACCGTATTGACATAAGGCAGGGTGCCTGTCGGCACCCGTACGCCACCTATCCAGCAAGACGGCAACGTGTTCACCGAATAAGACTCAAAGGTCTCTCTGTTCGGCTTGGTCGGATCCAGGAGTTCGCAAGAGGTGTTAGCCGGCATGCTCACCCACATACTGTCACCACAAAGACCACGAACATAGAAATAATAGGTGCTCTGCGAATTCAGTCCGCCCAATTGGAAGCTTTTGCCAACCACCAGCGTGTCGTTCACAATCGCCAGGGTCGGATCATAAGTACCGTTCTTGACAGCGATGGTAGCCACGTTGGAAGTCAGCACCTTCACCTCCCAGGTGTCGTTATCGGTCGTACCGTTCCACGTCAGATGGATGTCATGCGGCGCATACGAGGACTGACGGATATCATACGGCTCGATACACGAGGGATCCTTCAACTCGACATTATCGATCACCACGTCGCTGTTCATAATCAGAGTACTCCCCAAACCGGAAGTAATCGCCAAATGATTATAAGCCAGCTCGTAGTCAGAAAGCAAGATACGCACTTTCTTAAACGCATCCCCGTCCACTTCAATAGTATCAAACGGCACAAAGCTATCCTGATTCTCAATATCTTCCATGGTACCCAGGATCACCACTCCATTACCGGTAGAATAGGAACGCACGTCAAACGCGAGTAACATATCCGACAGGTTTCCTTCAATCGTCGGCAGGATAGCTACCGAGCGGTGAATCGTACCGGACGAGTAGAGGTTGAGCGCCTTGTTGCTGGATGTAGATGAACCGAGCTGACAAATCTGCGGATAACCCACACCCAAATAGTCGGCTAACTGCCAGCAGCCGGCATTCGAGCTACTTGCGTTATAGTTCTCAAACATCTCTTTATAGGGGAATGCCTCATCGCGGCAAGGCGTAGTGAACATCGTCTCGCTCCACCAATCCATGTCGCAAGTAGCGCGGACATAGAGATAGTAGTTCGCATGGGGGGTGAGTTCGCCGAAACCGAACTGCGGCTTCGTGCTCGCGTCGGACCAGTTCAAGGTCTCGGCTACTATAACACCTCCGATAGCTTCGATCTCCGCCTTCGTCTTATGCACGCGGTCGGACTCTTTGATAGGCACACGAGAGAGGAAGAACTCCCATTCGTCGGCCTGCGAGATCTCCCAACTAACGGTCACCGAATCCGGCTCGATCTGCAACTCGATATTCGTCGGCGGAACACAATCCGAGAGTTCCTCCACGGTAATCTCATCAATATAATTGATGGTGTTCTCGCTCATCTTCTTCACATCATCCCACATGATAGCAATCACACCCTCCGGACCGGAGTAGTTCTCGAAGTTCGCATAACAACGCGTAAAACCGGCGGCGTTCAGCATAAAGTGCGACACCGGCACGAAGGTGTTGATATCCATCGGATTGCTCATCACGCCGACCGTAGCATGCGCTTGATCAAAGGTAGCACCACCGCTGAGGTAGAACTTCAGCTGTACTGCGCTCAGATCTGCCACCATCGGGAGCGTGATCCAGGCATCCGTACCGCCACGCTTACTGAGATACAGCGAACCGGAACCTGCGTAACTGTTTGCCGCACCGACCTGAACATACGGATAGGTACCACTGTTACCGAAGATACCCAGGCCCGTTGCATATTGGCCGGACGTACCGGGGATAGTATATTTCGTAGTCGTACTTGCCTCAAAATCAAAGGTGTACGGGATCTCACGCATCGGTGCTACCGTCACGAACGGATGGCGGTAAGACCACTCCGTACCGGCTGCTTTGACGTACACGTAGTACGGCCTGTTCCAACTATGATCAGCCTCCAACTCAGTGCACTGATAGTGATTGGTCGTCACCGTAGCTTGATCTACGATAGCCTCCTGAGCCGGGCTGTTCGGATTCACCTCCGCATTCGTAATCAGCACGTCATACGAAGCGGCATTGCCGTTCCAGGAGATATCCGCATACGTATCACGGGGATTGACGGTGACCTCGGTTACCTTATTGACATCCTTGCGATACTCAATGGTCAAGTTATCCATGTAGAACAGGTTCTGGCGGTCATAGCGGCTCATGAAAGCCACATACGCACCGTTACCCTGGTAAGAACCGAGGTCCACGATATTCTCCTGGAAAGTCTTATTACCCCACACCGTGATGGTGTCCACCGCAGTAAAAGACTTCACGTCATCCGGATTGGTCATTACACCGACGATGATACCACGGCCATACTGACGACCGGTATTCGTATAGACAGTGCTCCAGAAATGCACCTGACATTGATTCACATGGAAATTATCGTTCGTCGAATCCGTCAAGGCCGGCGTAGCCATATAGACATAGCGGTCCGCCGGGATGAAGGTCGAAGGCGAAGAGGTCGTTCCACCCGAGAAAATCACAGCTGCCGTAGTATCCGGCGAGTAATTGGCACGAGCGTTTCCCTTCGTCGAAGAGTTCACATACGGGTTCGTGTTACCGGTATTACTTCCCCAGTTCCAATCGACATCACGTACCGTACCGGAAGCATAGTTGAAATGCTCCGTGAACGGCACTTGTTTGGTCATGCGGACACGGAATCCGTACGGACCATCTTCCGATGCTTCGCTGCTCCATGCACTGATCTCTTCATCACATATAGAACGGATATATACCAGATAGAACTCGCCGGACTCAAGATCGACATTGCAGTTCTGCTCGAGCGCGCTGACGTTGCCATGGAAAGCAATTATCTCCGGTGTCTCTATCTCGATTTCCTCTATACGATCCGGATCGATAGTGTCCTTCGAAACAATCACCTCAAAGAAATTGGCGTCCCAACTTGCCGACCAAGCGATATTCACTTTTCCGGCTCCTTTATTAAACACCGTGATTCTTTCGGGAATCGTACATTCCGGCGCACCCTGTAACTTAATTGCGTCCAAGACGATACCACGACCCAAATTATCCTTTCCTTCAAAAGCAATCTGGTAAGTCGAGCTTACTTCCGGAAGGGATAACTTAACGAACTGCCAATCGGAGCCCTCCGAACTCAATTCCGCCATCGTCTTCCATCCCGTATAGGAATTGGCCCGATATAACACACGCAACGTATCACGATCTGCACCCCATCTGGGATTGGCAAACCAGAAGGACAGAGACGGCATCCTGACTTTCATCGGGCTGAGGTTCATCACCTGGCTCACCAGACGGGTTACATACCCCTGCGTCTCACCTGTGTTGTTACGCAAATAGGCACGGTAAGAACCTTCCTGAACCGTACTCGGCCACATCAGGTTCTCCTCCACACTCTCTACGCCCCATGGCATTTGCCCAGACACAAACTCCTGGGTCCATACGGACTCCTGAATACCATTCTCAAAGCCATCGTCAATCAAGACCACGCGGGCATTGAGACTCATTGTTGCAGCCATCACAGCTACCAAAAACATGAGTAAATGTTTCTTCATAACTTATAAATAATTAATGATTTTTGTCTAACTGCTATTAAAAACAAAATTTTTGGCGCAAATTTACACTTTTTTCGTGATATATGCAACAAAAAGAGCAAAAAAGTGATTATTTTCTCACTTTTGTAAAGTAAAGATTACATAAAACAAAAGAGAGCACCCATAGGTACTCTCCTTTTTATTTAATACGCGCGTGCGTCAGCGTGTACGCTTAGAGGATGGCCTCGTATGCCGCTGCATCCATCAGCTTATCCAGCTCCGATGCATCCTTGACGCTGATCTTGATGATCCATCCCTTGCCATACGGGTCGTTGTTTACCAACTCCGGCGCAGCGTCCAACTCTTCGTTCAGCTCCAGCACCTCTCCCGATACCGGCATATTCAGGTCACTCACGGTCTTAACGGCCTCTACGGATCCGAAGACCTCACCCTGACCTACTGTCTCACCTACGGTGGGCACGTCGATGAAGACAATCTCGCCCAACTCAGACTGCGCATAATCAGTGATTCCTACAAAGGCTTCATCGCCTTCCACACGAATCCACTCATGCTCGCTCGTGTACTTGATATTTTCAGGAAAATTCATATATCTTTAAACTTTAATCTTTCTACTTTAATCATCTCTCAACCGGTGTGCCGGGGATTTGGTCGCCAAGCGTACTCATAGCGCAACGGAAACCGATCTTGGACGAAGCCTTGTCTTGATCCATGTAACGACGGGTAGAGGGATTCAACCAATAGATACGATCAGCCCACGAACCACCTTTATATACACGGCTCTTCTTCGTTACGCGCGGAGCCAAGATATCCGTCGGATCGGTCTTCACCTCGCTCAGGTTAGCTACACCAACGGTATCCAGCGGATAATCGGTGTCGATCAGGCTGGCGAAATCGCCGTCCAGCACGTCACGCTTATCATCCTCTCTACCCCAGGTGATCTTGATACGACCTACAGAGTCCATCTCGAATTTGCCATTTTCATCCAGCACCGGACGGCTGTAGATATTACCACGGTAGGAGTTATACTCGCTGGTCTCCTGAAAGGTCGTCTCGCGATATACATCCATTACCCACTCGTTTACGTTACCGGCCATGTTATACAGACCGAAATCATTCGGAGCAAACTCATCCACCGGGTTGGTGATCACACGACGGTCATTCAGCGCACCGCTGACACCCATCATATCGCCACGACCGCGAACGAAGTTAGCCTGCATCTGACCCAGGTTCTTCTTACTCATATCACGGGGATGATAACCGCTCCAAGGATAAACCTTACCTTCGATGGTCAAACCATCCTCGCCGGCTACAGGAGCGTAAGCAGCAAACTCCCACTCAGCCTCTGTCGGCAGACGATAACCGGTCACGAAGATACCGTCGGCGATATTCACCTTACGCTCCGCACCATAGCTATCTGTCTTCGGATGACGGCCATACTCCGGTACATACGTATCATCCATCAGATATTTCTCGGTATTGAATACAAACTTGTCACGAATCCACTCGAAGCTCGGGCGGTACATCGTTACCGTCTGCTCGGGATCCTCGGGGCTGACCTCCTCATACGAGTACATCTCGTAGCCGGTCTCCTGCTCCCACTCGTCCTTGTAACCCTCATCGTCCGTCGGCTGCAAGTCAGCAAACGGAGGGATAACGATTGCGCCGGCATTGATCAACGCCATCTCGTTCACACGGTCCGTACGCCACTGACAATAATCCATCGCCTGCTCCCACGTCACACCTACAATCGGGTAGAACGAGAACGCCGGGTGCTCGAAATAGTTGTCCTCATACGGGTCGTTGTACGCCAGATCCTCACGCCATACCTTGTGGTCCGGACGAGCCTGATCTACCAACTCCGGAGCTACTGCGCCAAACACGAAGTCTAACCAGTGGAGATACTCGTTCCAGTTCAGGTTAGTTACCTCATATTTGTCCATATAGAACGAACTAACCGTCAGCGTACGGGTCTCGTTGTTACGCGGAGCTGTCAGGAACTCATCCTTCTCACCTACCGTGAACGAACCACCCTGGATAGGAACCATACCGACAGGGTTCACGTTTCCTACTCCTTCGTTCGCCTCAAAATTAGTTGTACGTTGGTCAAAATAATTCCAACCGGTGGTGTTGCTCACGCGGGTATTCAACTCACGTTTCTGGCACGAAACTGCCGTCATCGCCACCAAGACAATCAAAAGATACTTAACTTTTTTCATACTATTTTTGATGTGTTTATTATATGTGCACACGTTTCAGCCTGCAAAGATACACATTTTTTCTCAAAAAAACCAAACTTTTGAGCAAAAAATGAAAAAAAAACGTATTTTTTTACGAAAAACGTCAATTATTTGCCAAAAAAGCAGTAACTTTGCACCATGATTGCGAAAATTATGGCGATAGGGAACGTGACTCCGGATAGTTTTTACTCCGGGTCACGATTGATGCTTTCGGACGAAAAAGTGGATACGGACCGCATTGTGATGTGGGCGCGGCAAGCCATCACTGACGGAGCGGATATTTTGGATATCGGAGCCTGCTCTACCCGACCGAACAGCACCCCCGTGGACGAAGAGACCGAGTGGAGACGATTAGCTCCTGCCCTCTCCGCGATTCGCGATGCTCTCCTCTCCGTCGAACTGTCCGTAGATACCTTCCGACCGGAGATCGCCCGTAGGGTAATGGAGGCTTTTGGTCCGCTCATCATCAATGACATCTCCGGAGGATGCGAAGCGATGTACTCGCTCGTGCGATCCTACGAGGCGCCGTATATCTGGACCCTGCGCGGAGACCTCGAGCTGCCGGCTCATGCCGAGCACATGCAAGGTATCCAGCTCATCCTCGATCCGGGATTCGGATTTATCGGTTCGCCCGAACGGGATTACGAATGCATGCGCTTGATGGACAGCCTGCGGCGCTATAACCTCCCGATTCTCGTCGGCGTCAGCCGCAAGTCGATGGTCTATAAACCCCTCGGCCTCACGCCCGAGAATTGTCTGGAAGCCACCCAGGCGCTGCAACTCTACGCCCTCTTCCACGGCGCCACTATACTACGCACGCATGACGTAGCGCATACCGCGCGCACGATAAAACTATATAATATACTAAATAGTAAGTAATAACTATGCATTTCTTAGCATTCTCTTTTGGATTCAAAGATGTGATTGATATCTTGCTGGTGGCGGGTATCCTCTACTACACCTATCGCCTGCTCCGCAAGACCGGCGCCGCAAACCTCTTCTGGGGTATCTTGGCATTCATCCTCGTTTGGTTTTTGGTCAGTTTTGTCTTCCATCTGGACCTCACGGGCGCACTCTTTGACCGCATCATCTCCGTCGGCGCGATTGCCCTGATTGTCATTTTTCAGGAAGAGATACGTATGTTCTTCTATCGTATCGGCTCGCGGTTCTCGTCCTGGAGTATCTTCCGGCCAACTGCCAATAAGGACGATGCCGGCTCGCGACAGCAGATCCTTGAGATCACCCAAGCCTGCCGCCATATGGCTTCTACCAAGACCGGCGCTCTCATCGTCCTCGCCGGAGGAGGCAGCCTCAAGGAGATCGTCGATACCGGCGAGCGGTTGGATGCGCAGGTATCTGCACGGTTAATCGAGAATATCTTCTTCAAGAACACCCCGCTCCACGACGGTGCTCTCATCATCCGGGACGGAAAGATGGTCGCGGCAGCATGTATCCTGCCGGTCAGCAAGAACCAGAATATCCCGCTCCATTACGGTCTTCGTCACCGCGCAGCATTGGGCCTAACAGAAAAATCCGACGCCACGTGCATTGTGGTGTCGGAAGAAACAGGCCATATCTCCGTCGCCGAAGCTGGCGAGATACGAGAGGTCAAAGAGGATGAGTTATTCCTCGTACTTCATTCCTCGGCTGCTACTGCGCCGGCTGCGAATTGAGGTGCCGTACGCATCGCGGCAGATCACGCACTGGCCGGGCTCCGGCAGTTGGAACAGTACCGTAAACTTGATTCCCACCATCAGACTGTTCACCGACTTGGCGAACGGCTGTTTCGTGCCGTCGAGGTTGGTCGTCTCAGTGGACATTATATCGTTTACCTTCAGGTTATCAATCATCGAAGTAGTGTTATACACCGGTGCCGTTTCGCCTACGTTATAGCCGGACGGCATCACTAAGCCGTCCAGCGTGCGGTTGGTATGGATATCCAATAGACCATAATCCACAAATGCCGCCAGACGGTACTCGATCTTGCGTTTCGGTACATCATAGCCCACAGCGTCATAGACCGGACCTAAACGACCGCCGATCTCAAAACTCAGATCTACATCCATGCCCAGACTCGCCTTCGCGCTGCCTTTCAGCTTGTAGCCCTCGAAGAACTGGTAGTCCGGCATGTTGCGGAAATCATCATAGATGAGCTGGTTATTCGGATCCGTGTAACGGCCAAACGTATTCACGGTGGCTGTCGAATGAGCACGCGTCAGCACGTTCGCCACAAACTTGGCTCCGACTAACATATAGAATTTACGATGCTGCACACCGATCATAAGCGGCACCTGAACCGCTAAGTTGTTATACTGGTCATGCCGATCCTGCAACTCATAGATATACGTGAACGGCTCATCATCCAAATCCTTCTGGTTAGGCAGGGGCACCGTCATATTACTCGATTGGATATAACTCGTCATACCACCCTGGGCACCTACGCCGACGTCGAGCAAGAACCGCGTCGGGCTATACGTACCTCCGGCTTGCAACTCGTATAAGAAACCTGCACCTCCGGCTACACCGAAACTCGGGCCATAATTACTCTGCGAGGGGAGTAAGGTCCATTCGCCCACGTTGGCATACGCGCCAACATAGTTGTTTACCTTTGCATTCACCGCACCGCTAAAGAGCATCGCGAGGAGCAAAACCCAGTATGATTGATGTTTTTTCACTGTTTTATTTGTATTTTCCATTTTTTTTTCGTACCTTTGCACCCGATTTCGGTCATGCGCAAAATACGACGAAAGGTATCACCTACGTTATACAACCATTTTGCGGCCGCAAAAGTACTAATTTTTTTTGACATACGCAAAAAATTTACGCTTTTTTTTACATTTGAACTAAAAATTACACAAAATATGGCATTTAATCGCACTTTAATCACAGCTGCACTCCCTTATGCGAACGGACCCGTGCATATTGGACACCTCGCCGGAGTGTACGTTCCTGCGGATATCTACGCCAGATATCTGCGTCTGACAGGTAAAGAGACGCTCTTTGTCTGCGGTAGTGATGAACACGGCGTGCCGGTGACCATCCGCGCGCGAAAAGAAGGTATCACCACCCAACAGGTCGTCGATCGCTACCATGAGTTGATCAAGCGTTCCTTCGCGGAGTTCGGTATATCGTTCGATATCTACTCCCGGACCACTTCGCCGACACATCATCAGTTCGCGTCGGATTATTTCCGCGCAATGTACGATGCCGGACAGTTTGTAGAGGAGACCTCCGAGCAGTTCTACGACCCCGAGACCGGACATTTCCTTACCGACCGAAACATCCGCGGCGAGTGCCCGCGCTGCCATTCATTGGGCGCTTATGGCGATCAGTGTGAGAAATGCGGCGCAACCCTTTCCCCGGACGAACTCATCAATCCCTACAACGCCGAGACCGGCAATCCACTCGCAAAGAAAGAGACCAAACACTGGTACCTGCCCCTCGACCAATACCAGGCTTGGCTGGAGGACTGGATCCTCAATAACCATAAGGAATGGAGGCCGAACGTTTATGGCCAGTGTAAGTCCTGGCTCGACGGAGGACTCAAACCCCGTGCCGTCACCCGCGACCTGGACTGGGGTATCCCGGTGCCGGTAGAAGGAGCGGAAGGAAAAGTGCTGTACGTATGGTTCGACGCCCCGATCGGATACATCTCCAATACCATCGAGCTGTGCCAAAAGCAGCCCGAGAAATACGGCGATTGGCAGAAATGGTGGAAGCAGGAAGATACCAGAATGATCCATTTCATCGGGAAAGACAACATCGTCTTCCACTGCATCGTCTTCCCCGCCATGCTCAAAGCGCAGGGTTACAACCTGCCGGATAATGTTCCCTCCAATGAGTTCCTCAACCTTGAGGGAGATAAGATCTCCACTTCCCGCAACTGGGCGGTTTGGCTCAATGAGTACCTCGAGGATTTCCCCGGCAAACAGGACGTCCTCCGCTATGTCCTCACCGCCAACGCACCGGAGACCAAGGACAACGACT
>Ga0310694_10004582_pt1 | contig 13325 bp, 8 predicted proteins | sample 174DNAGHGhighgp2_FD_203884 | JGI IMG/M metagenome (GOLD analysis project Ga0310694, IMG submission 203884) | Sheep rumen microbial communities from Palmerston North, Manawatu-Wanganui, New Zealand - 1742 DNA GHGhigh gp2 (v2) (version 2) | ecosystem: Host-associated > Mammals > Digestive system >...
CCCGAAAGGGATAAGGGAGGAAGAAACATGGACATCTACAAGATCAGCACCATCGAAGAACTGGTGGCTACCAACACATATCCCGGACGGGGCATCATCATCGGCAAAACGCCGGACGGCACAAAAGCCATGACTGCGTACTTCATCATGGGCCGCAGCGACAACAGCCGGAACCGCGTTTTTACGGAGAAGGACGGCGAGGTGTTCACCGAGCCCTTTGACGCCAGCAAGGTGCAGGATCCGTCCCTGATCATTTATGCGGCGATCCGCCAGTACGAAAACAACCTGATCGTGACCAACGGCAACCAGACCGACACGATCTATGACGGCCTGAAGGACGGCAAGTGCTTCACCAAGGCGCTCGAGAGCCGCGAGTTCGAGCCGGACGGCCCGAACTTCACCCCCCGCATCAGCGGCATGCTGACCTTCGGCGGCGGGGATTTTACCTACCAGATGAGCATCCTGAAGAGCGCGGACGCGGAAGGCAGCGCCTGCAACCGTTTCACATACAAATACGCACCGGTCAGCGGACTGGGCCACTTCCTCCACACCTATGTGTGCGACGGCAGCCCGATCCCGACCTTCCAGGGCGAACCGGAACGCATCGTGGTATGCGACGACATCGACGAGGAAACCGACCGGCTGTGGAAAGCCCTGAACGAGAACAACAAAATCAGCCTGTATGTCCGCTATGTGGACCTGGAGACCGGGAAGGCTGAAAACAGGCTGGTCAACAAGAACAAGTAACAATACGACAGAAGGAGATACCGCGATGAAAGAGTTTGAACTGAAGTACGGCTGCAACCCCAACCAGAAGCCCGCGAAGATCTACATGAAAGACGGCAGCGACCTGCCGATTAAAATCCTGTCCGGCCGCCCCGGCTATATCAATTTCCTGGACGCCTTCAACAGCTGGCAGCTGGTGAAGGAACTGAAGGCAGCCCTGGGCCTGCCGGCGGTGACCTCCTTCAAGCATGTGAGCCCCACGTCCGCGGCGGTCGGCATCCCGCTGAGCGACGATCTCAAGAAAGCCTGCTTCGTGGACGACATCGAAGGCCTGGACGATTCTCCCCTGGCCTGCGCCTATGCCCGCGCCCGCGGCACCGACCGCATGTGCTCCTTCGGCGACTGGGTTGCCATGAGCGACGTGTGCGACGTGACCACCGCGAAGATGCTCAAGCGTGAGGTTTCCGACGGCGTCATCGCCCCCGGATACGAGCCGGAAGCGCTGGAGATCCTGAAAACCAAGCGCAAGGGCAACTACAACATCGTGGAGATCGACCCGGACTACGTGCCTGAAGTGCAGGAGACCAAGCAGGTGTTCGGCATCACCTTTGAGCAGGGCCGGAACAACTTCGAAATCAACCGCGAACTGCTCAGCGATATCGTGACGAAGAACAAGGACCTGCCGGAATCCGCGGCGCGGGACCTGATCATCGCCCTGATCACGCTGAAATACACCCAGTCCAACTCCGTGTGCTATGCGGTGGACGGACAGGCCATCGGCGTGGGCGCCGGGCAGCAGAGCCGTATCCACTGCACGCGCCTGGCAGGCTCCAAGGCGGACACCTGGTTCCTGCGGCAGCATGAAAAGGTCCTGAACCTGCCCTTCCGTGCGGACCTCGGCCGTCCGGAACGCGACAACGTCATCGACGGCTACATCAACCAGAACGAAGAGGACGTCTGCGCGGACGGCAACTGGCAGAAATACTTTACCGCGCAGCCGGCCCCGCTGACGGACGAAGAGAAGAAAGCATTCCTGGCGACCCGCAGGAACGTGGCGCTGGGCTCCGACGCCTTCTTCCCCTTCAGCGACAATATCGAGCGCGCGTACCGCAGCGGCGTCAAATATATCGCTGAGCCCGGCGGATCCATCCGCGACGACGCGGTCATCGAATGCTGCGACAAGTACGGCATGGTCATGAGCTTCACGAAGATGAGGCTGTTCCATCATTGATGCGGAGCCGTCCATTGCTGCAGGCCAAAGCAGGAATGGCTGACGGCGACGGCAGGGAGAAGAGATACGATGAAGATACTGGTTGTCGGCGGAGGCGGACGGGAACACGCCATCATTAAAAAGCTAAAGGAAAACCCGGCGGCGGAGGAGATTTTCGCCCTGCCCGGGAACGGCGGCATCGCTGCAGACGCGGTTTGCGTGCAGATCGGTGCAAAGGATATTGAAGGCATTACCGCATTTGCAAAGGAAAACGCCGTCGATTATGCCGTGGTTGCACCGGACGACCCGCTGGTACTGGGCTGCGTGGATGCGCTGGAAGCGGCCGGCGTACCGTGTTTCGGTCCGCGGAAGGATGCCGCGATCATCGAAGGCAGCAAGGTTTTTGCCAAAGACCTGATGAAGAAATACGGAATTCCGACCGCGGCCTATGAAGTTTTTTCCGACCCGGCGGAAGCGCTGAAATACCTGGAAACGGCGCCGATCCCTACGGTGGTCAAGGCGGACGGCCTGGCCCTGGGCAAGGGCGTGACGGTGGCGATGACCAGGGAGGAAGCCTTCGGCGCTGTGCGCGAGATCATGGAGGACAAAAAGTTCGGGAAAAGCGGGGACAGGATTGTCATCGAGGAGTACCTGGAAGGCCCCGAGGTCTCGGTGCTGAGCTTTACCGACGGAACCACCGTGGTTCCGATGGTCTCCAGCATGGACCACAAGCGCGCCGGCGACGGGGATACCGGACCGAACACAGGCGGTATGGGCACGATCGCCCCGAATCCGTACTACACGGACGCGGTGGGAGAGGAATGCATGAACCGGATTTTCCTGCCGACCATCCGGGCGATGAAGGCGGAAGGCCGGGAGTTTCGGGGGTGCCTGTATTTCGGCCTGATGATTACGAAGGACGGCCCGAAGGTCATCGAGTATAACTGCCGGTTCGGCGATCCTGAGACGCAGGTGGTGCTGCCGCTGATGGAGAGCGATCTGCTGACGGTGATGCAGGCGGTTACTGCCGGAACGCTGGCAGAGTGCGGTGTGAAGTTCCGCAGCGCGAACGCCTGCTGCGTAATCCTCGCCTCGGAAGGATATCCCGGATCCTACGGCAAGGGATATGAGATCACGATTCCCGGGGACGTGCGCCCGAACGTTTATGTGGCGGGCGCCGCGCTGAAGGACGGGAAGCTCGTCACTTCCGGCGGACGGGTGCTCGGCGTTACAGCCGTGGCGGATACGCTGCCGGAAGCCATCAAGGACGCTTATGCCCTGGCGGAACAGATTACGTTCGGAAACAAGTACCTGCGCACGGATATCGGACAGAAGGCGCTGAAAGCGACGCACCGCGCATCATCCGCAGACCGCAGCTGAAAGCGGGCTGCCGGATCGGGTGGCATCATGGATTCCGAATGCTGAATTGAGGGATAGTATGGTTTACAGAATCTTTGTGGAAAAGAAACCGGGCCTTGACAACGAAGCGCAGGCGCTGCTGAACGAAGCGAACACCATGCTGGGGATCACCGGACTGAAAAAAGTCCGGCTGCTGAACCGCTATGACGCGGAGGACATGGATCCGGAACTGTTCCGGCGCGCGGTGAAAACGGTGTTTTCCGAACCGCAGCTGGACATTGCGTCCGAAAGCATTGATCCGGAAGGCGCAACGGTTTTTGCGGTGGAATACCTGCCGGGGCAGTTCGACCAGCGGGCGGATTCCGCGGCGCAATGCATCCAGTTTATCAGCCGGGGCGAGCGTCCCCTGATCCGCAGCGCCAAACTGTATATGCTCTACGGTGACCTGTCGGCGGAGGAGATCGCGGAGATCAAAAAGTATGTGATCAACCCGGTTGAAGCCCGGGAAGCCGCGCTGGAGAAGCCCGCGACGCTGAAGACGGAATACGCCGTACCCACCGAGGTGGCGACGCTGAACGGATTCACGGCCCTGGACCGCGCCGGGCTGGAAAACTTCGTGGCGCAATACGGCCTGGCGATGGACGCGGACGATATCGCGTTCTGCCAGCAGTATTTCAGGAAGGAGCAGCGGGATCCCACGATAACGGAGATCCGGATGCTGGATACCTACTGGAGCGACCATTGCCGCCATACGACTTTCCTGACGGAGATCGACAGCGTACGCTTTGAGGATCCGCTGCTGGAGCAGGCGTACAACGATTACCTTGCCGTGCGCAGGGAGCTGGGCAGGACAAAGCCCGTCTGCCTGATGGACGTTGCGACGATTGCAGTCCGCTGGCTGAAGGCCAACGGGAAGCTGCCGCGGCTGGACGAGAGCGAAGAGATCAATGCCTGCACGGTGAAGATCGAGGTGGAAGCCGACGGGAAGAAGGAACCCTGGCTGCTGCTGTTCAAGAATGAAACGCATAACCATCCTACGGAGATTGAACCTTTCGGCGGCGCGGCGACCTGCATCGGCGGCGCGATCCGCGATCCGCTGAGCGGCCGTGCGTATGTTTACGGCGCGATGCGGGTGACCGGCGCGGCGGATCCCACGGTGCCGGTGAGCGAAACGATTCCCGGCAAGCTGCCCCAGCGCAAACTGGTGACGACCGCGGCGGCCGGCTACGCATCCTACGGCAACCAGATCGGCCTGGCCACCGGTATTGTGGATGAAATCTACCATCCCGGCTATGCGGCCAAGCACATGGAGATCGGCGCGGTGATTGCGGCGGCGCCCGAAGAAAACGTACGCCGCGAGCGCCCGGAACCCGGGGATGTGGTCATCCTGCTGGGCGGAAGCACCGGCCGTGACGGTATCGGCGGTGCGACGGGCTCCTCCAAGGCACACAATGCCCACAGCGTCGAAACCTGCGGCGCGGAGGTCCAGAAGGGGAATGCCCCCGAGGAACGTAAGCTGCAGCGGCTGTTCCGCAATGGCGGCGCAACCCGGATGATCAAGCGCTGCAACGATTTCGGCGCAGGCGGCGTGAGTGTGGCGATCGGTGAACTGGCTGACGGGCTGGATATTGACCTGAACGCCGTGCCAAAGAAATACGAAGGGCTGGACGGCACCGAGCTGGCGATTTCCGAAAGCCAGGAGCGGATGGCCGTCGTGGTGGCAAAGGAAGACACAGAGCGCTTCCTGGCGCTGGCGCGGGAAGAAAACCTGCAGGCCTGCCCGGTGGCCGTGGTCAAGGCGGAACCGCGCCTGACCATGCGCTGGAACGGGAAAACCATTGTGGATATCAGCAGGGAGTTCCTGAACTCCAACGGCGCGCCGAAGCATATCGAAATCACGCCTGCAAAGCCGGAAGCCTGGCAGCAGAAGCGGGAAGGCTCTTTTACAGGCGTCCTGAAGGAGATGGCCGCGGACCTGAATATGTGCTCCCGCCGCGGCCTGGGCGAGCGCTTCGATTCCACGATCGGCGCCGGCACCGTGCTGATGCCCTTCGGCGGAAAATACCAGCTGACCCCCATCCAGGCGATGGTCCAGAAGGTCAGCATGGAAAAGAAACACACGGACGACTGTTCCGTGATGGCATGGGGATACAATCCCTTCATTACGGAAAAGAGCCCGTACCACGGCGCGTACCTGGCGGTGATCGAATCCGTCAGCAAGCTGATTGCGACCGGCGCGGAATTCAGCGACGTATACCTGACCTTCCAGGAATACTTCGAAAAGCCGGGGAAGGACGGAAAACGCTGGGGCAAACCCCTTGCCGCGCTGCTGGGCGCCTTTGAAGCGCAGATGGCGCTGGGCATCGGCGCGATCGGCGGCAAGGATTCCATGAGCGGATCCTTCGAGAAACTGGATGTGCCGCCGACCCTGGTTTCCTTTGCCGTTACGATGGCAAAGACCGGGGACATCATCTCCCCTGAGACGAAGAGCGCCGGCGACAGGCTGATCCTGCTCCGGACGAAAACGGACAGGAACGGGCTGCCGGAAACGCTGAGCCTGATGGAGAACTTCAGCAGGGTGACGAAACTGATCCGCAGCGGCAAAGCGTCCGCCTGCTGCACGCCCGGCATGGGCGGGATTGCCGAAGCGATCCTGAAGATGAGCGTCGGCAACGGACTGGGCTTCCGCTTCGCGGAAGGCCTGACCGTGGAAGAACTGACGACCTGCCGGTACGGTGATTTCCTGCTGGAGGTCACGGATGCCGAAGGATATGAAGTCCTCGGCGAAGTGACAGCGGACGGAAAGATTTCCCTGGGCAGCGAGTCGGTTGCGCTGGATGAACTGCAGGCTGTCTGGGAGGACAGGATGGAGCAGGTGTATCCCTGCAATATCCCGGCGCCTGCGGACCGGGCGGAGAACGTTTCCTTTGAAGCGAAAGCCTGGCCGGCGCCTGCCATCAAAACAGCGAAGCCCCGGGTGCTGATTCCGGCTTTCCCCGGAACGAACTGCGAGTATGACAGCGCGAAGGCTGTGCTGGATGCCGGCGCGGAAGCGAAAATCATGGTCATCAACAACCTGAATGCGGACGGCCTTGCCCGGAGCATTGAGGACTTCGCGAAGGAAATCGGGAAATCCCAGGTAATCTTCATCCCGGGCGGATTCAGCGGCGGCGACGAGCCTGACGGCAGCGCCAAATTCATCACCGCGTTCTTCCGGAACGAAGCGGTCAAGGAAGGCGTGACGGAACTGCTGGAAAACCGTGACGGCCTGATGTGCGGCATCTGCAACGGCTTCCAGGCGCTGATCAAGCTGGGGCTGGTTCCCTTCGGGAAGATCATCGATACAGACGAGACCTGCCCGACGCTGACCTTCAACACAATCGGCAGGCACCAGAGCCGTATTGTGCATACCCGCGTTGCGAGCAACCTGAGCCCCTGGCTGCGGGAAACGAAGGTGGGCGACATTTTCACGGTGCCGATCAGCCACGGCGAAGGCAGGTTCCTGGCGGATGACGCAACGCTGAAGCGGCTGCAGGAGAACGGCCAGATTGCCACGCAGTATGTGGACCTGGACGGGAACGCTACGATGGACGTGCGCTTCAATCCCAACGGAAGCCGGATGGCCGTTGAAGGCATTACCAGCCCGGACGGGCGCGTATTCGGCAAGATGGGCCACAGCGAACGCACCGGCAGCGGACTGTATGTGAACGTTCCCGGCAACTATGATATCGGGATGTTCAGGGCTGCGGTGGCTTACTTCCGGTAAAATTCACGGTTCACAATGCACCATTTATCATGACGTGTCGAAAAGGAGAAAGGTTATGGCTTATCTGTCAGACATTGAAATTGCCCAGCAGTGCGAAATGAAGCCGATCATGGAGATCGCGAAAAAAGCCCATGTGGATGAAAAATACGTGGAGCAGTACGGACGGTGGAAAGCCAAAATCGATCCCGCGCTGATCGACGAGACAGACCGGAAGCCCGGCAAACTGGTGCTGGTGACAGCCATTACCCCCACGCCTGCCGGAGAAGGCAAGACGACCACGACCATCGGCCTGGCGGACGGGCTGAGCCGTATCGGCAAGGATGTGACCGTGGCGCTGCGTGAGCCGAGCCTCGGCCCGGTGTTCGGCGTCAAGGGCGGCGCTGCCGGCGGCGGCTATGCCCAGGTGGTACCGATGGAAGATATCAACCTGCATTTCACCGGCGATTTCCACGCGATCGGCGCGGCGAACAACCTGCTGGCCGCCATGCTGGACAACCATATCCAGCAGGGGAACGCCCTGGGCATCGATGTGAAGAAGATTACCTGGAAGCGCTGCGTGGATATGAATGACCGGCAGCTGCGGTTTGTGGTGGACGGCCTGGGCGGAAAGGCGAACGGCGTCCCGCGCGAAGACGGATTCGACATTACCGTGGCCAGCGAGATCATGGCCGTGTTCTGCCTTGCCTCTTCCATGAAGGACCTGAAGGAACGCCTGAGCCGGATTATTGTGGCCTATACCTATGATGACAAGCCGGTGACCGCGGGCGACCTGAAAGCGACAGGCGCCATGGCGGCGCTGCTGCGCGACGCCCTGAAGCCGAACCTGGTCCAGACGCTGGAAGGCACCCCTGCCTTCGTGCACGGAGGACCGTTTGCGAACATCGCCCACGGCTGCAATTCCGTGATGGCGACCCGCATGGCCATGCGGATGGGCGATTATACCGTGACGGAAGCCGGTTTCGGCGCTGACCTCGGCGCGGAGAAATTCCTGGACATCAAATGCCGCATGGCAGGCCTGACCCCGGATGCCGTGGTGGTGGTCGGTACCGTGCGCGCGTTGAAGATGCACGGCGGACTGGACAAAAAGCAGCTGGCGGAAGAAGACCTCGGTGCGCTTGAAAAGGGAATTCCGAACCTGCTGCGCCACGTGCACAACATCAAGGAAGTGTACCGGCTGCCCTGTGTGGTGGCGATCAACCGTTTCCCGACGGATACGGACGCGGAGATTGACTTCATCATCCGCAAGTGCCGCGAACTGGGCGTGAACACGGTGCTGAGCACCGTCTGGGCCGAGGGCGGCAAGGGCGGCGAAGCCCTGGCCCGCGAAGTGGTTCGCCTTTGTGAAGAGGAGAAGGGCGACTTCACCTTCAGCTATGACCTGGACATGAGCATCGAGGAAAAGCTGGAAGCCGTGACAAAGAAGATTTACGGCGGCACCGGCGTATCCCTGACCCCTGCAGCGAAGAAACAGGCGGAACGGCTGACAGCGCTGGGTTTTGACAAGATGCCCGTATGCGTAGCCAAGACCCAGTATTCTTTCTCCGACGATCCCGCCCTGCTGGGTGCGCCGGAAGGTTTCACCGTCACCGTACGGAACCTGAAGGTTTCCGCGGGCGCCGGATTCCTGGTGGCGCTGACGGGCGAAATCATGACGATGCCCGGACTGCCGAAGTCCCCGGCGGCGGAACGCATCGACGTGGACGACGAAACCGGAAAGATTACCGGACTGTTCTGATCAGAAAAGCAAAAAACGAATGATACTCAAAGCAAAACGGTTCTCCCGGGCGGGAGAACCGTTTTTGTAACCTGCCGGTTACTCGGTGAACAGGGGGGTTGAATAATACCGGTCGCCGCTGTCGGGAAGAAGGGCGACGATGACCTTGCCCTTGTTTTCCGGACGCTTTGCAAGCTCGATGGCGCCGTAGAGGGCAGCGCCGGAGGAGATTCCCACGGAAATGCCTTCCTTCTTTGCCAGCAGTTTTGCTGTTTCGAAAGCATTCTCCGTCGTGGCCGTGAATACTTCGTCATACACTTTTGTGTTCAGCACGTCCGGCACGAAACCGGCGCCGATGCCCTGGATTTTATGGGCGCCTGCGTGTCCTTCGGAAAGGACCGGGGAGTCTTTCGGCTCGAGGGCGACAACCTTGATGGCCGGGTTCTTTTCCTTCAGGTATTCGCCGGTGCCGGTCACCGTGCCGCCGGTGCCGACGCCCGCGATGAAGATGTCGACTTTGCCGTCGGTGTCATTCCAGATCTCGGGGCCGGTGGTTGCTTTATGGACCGCAGGGTTCGCAGGGTTCACAAACTGTCCGGGGATAAAGCCGCCGGGGATTTCCTTCGCCAGTTCGTCCGCCTTCGCGATGGCACCTTTCATGCCTTTTGCCCCTTCGGTCAGGACGATTTCCGCGCCGTAGGCTTTCAGGATATTGCGGCGCTCCACGCTCATGGTCTCCGGCATAGTCAGGATGATGCGGTAGCCCTTGGCTGCGGCGATGGCAGCCAGGCCGATACCGGTGTTGCCGCTGGTAGGCTCGATGATGACGGAACCTTCTTTCAGCAGGCCTTTTGCTTCAGCGTCCTCAATCATGGCTTTGGCAATACGGTCCTTAACACTGCCGGCGGGATTGAAATATTCCAGTTTTACGAGGATCGTGGCTTCCAGGCCCAGTGCTTTTTCAATATTGGCGACTTCCACCAGGGGGGTATTCCCGATCAGGCCCAGGGTTCCCTGATAAATCTTTGACATTTTCTGTTCCTTCTTCCTTTTATTATTCATCGGTCGCATCCGGTAAATGACCAGAAAACCGGGAGCAGACGGCTCCCGGGGCTTTTGTTATGCATGGATCCGGCAACATCGGCCGGCCTGTATGGAAAGCCCGGGACACATCATACCGCTGCACCGGCAGGGGAGCAACATACACATCATCTTCCGCCGAGCCTCCCTTTCTTTCCTGTAATTGCGATGATGATACCATCAAAAACCTACTATGTCAATAGGCAAATTGCTGTTTTATCCGGCCGCTTCCTTTCCGGCCTCTTCTTTCGTCTCCCGGTAGAGGAGGAAGGATTCCATGACATAGCCTTCCGCAGCGTCGGTTTTCACATGGACCCAGCCGGGGACATCGCTCTGCTCCAGGACGACCAGCGGCTGGTGGCAGTAGAGGCGCATCAGGATTTCCGCACCGGCGGAGGGCTGCGCGCGGAGGTTCAGGGTGCTGTCCTCGGCGATGTTTTCCACAGAAGCAAGGCGGCAGCCTTCCGGCAGGTTTTCCGCTGTCACAGGCATCAGGGTAGGCCGGGGCGTCGCGGTCGGTGCGGGACCGGGATCCTTTGCAAGCTGCGGCTGCGGGGTCGGCAGGGGAGCCGGCTCGCCGGTGTACTTTTTCAGGACGGCTCCGGGATAATAGAAAGACAGGATATCCTTAAAAGTCTTCTTTCCTTCGCGGGCCATCTGCTGCGCGCCGCGCTGGCTCAGCCCGACGCCGTGGCCGAATCGGCCGGACGACAGGATGAAGGATTCTTCGTTTTCCTGCAGGGTGACGATTTCATTGTCCGCGCCGGAAACGCTCAGGCCGAGGGCAATCATCGTTTCCGGAAAGAGATCCAGCGTTACGGTGACCGGCAGGCCGGACAGCAGCTCCGAAATATCCAGGTCCTCTTCTTCCTCCGGCTGTCCTTCCGGTTCGGCGGCCGGCGGGGTATCCAGCCCGAAGGTTACTTTCAGTTTTGTCATGAGCCTGCTGGGCGCGGCAAAGCGGGGTGCGGTGAGCTCAAGGGAAATGATTCCGATTACACGGAACGCGTCCTCCGGCGGGATGGCATCGCGCAGCAGGGAATCAGCCAGGCAGGCCTCCCGCAGCAGCTTTACAAAAGCGGGCGAAAGGCCTTCGGCGTTTCGTGATACGGTGCATGTACGGACGGTGGCATCCGGGTTCGCTGCGTCCCACGGATCGTCCACCATGGCGAAACAGCGGGGAACGTCTCCCTTCCAGACATTTGAAGGCAGTTCAGTCTGCCCGCCGTTGGAGGCGCTGTACCAGGCGGTAATCAGCTTTCCGTCGCAGGTAAGGACGAGGCCGGCGGTGTCGCTGACGGCCTGTTCCGATTTCGGTGCACGGTCGGCAAGGCCGCGGAACACCTGGTCGTTGGTCGTATCCACGACGTCCCAGGCAGCCTTCGGATTCAGATGACTGAGGGCGTATGTCCGCGCGCAGACAGCCTGTGCCTTCAGGGCCTCCTCCGGGAATCCGTCGCCCATTTCATAGGGGACGACGCCCTGCAGGTAGGTTTCCAGCGGCAGGGTGAGCACGGGCTGGATTTTCGGGGTTTCCCCGGTGCTGTCGACAGAAAGCGAAAGGTCCCCGGGATAAAACCCTGCCTGCAGGTTGAAGCGGATGCCGGGCGTTTGCCCTCCGGAAGCCCTGCGCAGGAAAGTGACGGATTTTCCCATATCAGCGGAGATGCTGCCGGAAAAGAGGATCAGCTGTCCGCCCTCCAGGAGGACGGTGACCTTCGCGCCGTCTGTGAGCAGCAGTTCATTTCCGGAAGCGGAACGCACGAGATACCGGCCTGTCAGCGTCAGGTCCGTACGCCCGGCCAGGTACAGCCGGCGCAGAAGGACCCGTATTTCTGCGGGGGAATCCCCTTTTGCGCCGCCGGCCGGCAGCAGGATGAGGCAGGCCAGCAGCAGGCAGAGGAATTTCTTCATCGATGCAGCCTTCCTTATTTTTTTCTTTGTTCTTCCTTCCAGGCAAGGATCTGTTCCAGCCGCTCCTTATAGCGGGCTTCCTGGCCCTGGGTCGTCGGATGGTAGAAATGCCGGTCCTTCAGGATATCGGGCAGGCACTGCATGGCAGTGACTTTTTCGGCATAGTCGTGGGCATACTGGTATCCCTTGCCGTAATCCAGCTGTTTCATCAGGCCGGTCGGCGCGTTGCGGATCACCAGGGGCACAGGGGCGTCCGGCTCTTTTTCGATGGCTTCCCGTGCTTCCATTACAGCCATTTCCATCGCGTTGGACTTGGAAGCAAGGGACATATATACAACGGCTTCGGCAAGGTGGACATTGCATTCCGGCACGCCGATAAAGTGGCACGCCTGGTAGGCAGCTACAGCAACTTCCATGGCGCGGGGATCGGCAAGCCCGACATCTTCAGCGGCGAAGCGGAGGACGCGCCGGGCGATATACAGGGGATCTTCCCCGCCCTCGAGCATCCGCATCATCCAGTAAACCGCGGCGTCGGGATCGGAATTGCGCATGGATTTATGCAGGGCGGAGATAATGTTGTAGTGTTCCTCCCCGTCCTTATCGTACATGAGGTTTTTCCGGCTGAGGCACTGGGCGACGATCTCGTCCGTGACACGGATGCCGTCCTCCCCGGCGTCCCCGTTCAGGACGACCATTTCCAGCGTGCTCAGGGCGCTGCGTGCGTCGCCGTTGCAGAAATCCGCGATGGAATCCAGCGCCGCATCGCTGATACTCACGTGTTCCCGGCCGAATCCGCGGTCGTCCGCCAGGGCGCGGCGCAGCAGGAGGAGGATATCTTCCTTTCGAAGCGCCTGCAGCACGAATACCTTGCAGCGGGACAGAAGCGCACTGTTGACCTCGAAGGAGGGATTCTCCGTCGTGGCGCCGATCAGCACGATGCTGCCTTTTTCGACAAAGGGAAGGAACGCGTCCTGCTGCGCTTTGTTGAAGCGGTGGATTTCATCCACAAAGACGATGGTGCGCACGCCGTAGGTCCGGTTTTCCTCGGCTTTCAACATGACCTGGCGTATTTCCTTGATGCCGCTGGTCACGGCGGAAAAGTCGATGAAAGTTGCCTGCGTCTGCAGGGCGATGACCCGGGCCAGCGTCGTTTTCCCCACGCCGGGGGGACCCCAGAAAATCATGGAGGAGATCACATCGGACGAGATCAGGCGGCGAAGCACCTTTCCCGGACCGAGCAGATGCTGCTGCCCGACAATCTCGTCCAGGGAAACAGGGCGCATCCGGGCCGCCAGGGGCTGGCCGGCCAGGGAAGGCACCTCCGGCGGGAGCAGGGTTTCACTCATGGCAGTTCTCCTGTCAGTTTAATCAGATGCATTATACCGGAATTTACGGGGAATGAAAAGCGAACAAAAGAGGCTGCCGTGTGCTGAACCGCTTCCCGTCAAGTGGACAGTGAAATAAAAAACAAGAGAGAACTAGAAATCTCTGGTGACTAACAAAGGGCACCAGAGATTTTCTTTGGGAAAAGCATGGCAAATAGCACCCTGGTGTCA
>Ga0310694_10004583_pt1 | contig 13323 bp, 10 predicted proteins | sample 174DNAGHGhighgp2_FD_203884 | JGI IMG/M metagenome (GOLD analysis project Ga0310694, IMG submission 203884) | Sheep rumen microbial communities from Palmerston North, Manawatu-Wanganui, New Zealand - 1742 DNA GHGhigh gp2 (v2) (version 2) | ecosystem: Host-associated > Mammals > Digestive system...
ATACATAAGAACACTTTTTCTATTATTATCATTATCCAGAATATGTGCACCACGTGAAATTAAATCACGCACAATATCCGGTCGCGCATACTTTACAGCCATCATCACAAATGTTTGCCCTTTATTATCCTTTTTATTATAACTATCCTTAAGTTTATCCGTTGCCCAACGAATAAAATCCGGATTGCCGCTATCAAAAGCATAAAGTGCTAAAGAACGATTATTATCCTTAGTTTCTTTATGAAAGATATCCAAACGCCCAGAAACCAAATCCAACAACTCCTGATTACCGGATTTAAGCGCCCAAGTCAAAGGATGGTACCAATTTTTATCTGAGGTATAAATATCCGCATGCCTTTTTTTCAACATTTTAACAATTTCAGGATTTCCTCCTTTAGTTGCATAAAGAACAGTTGTCGCCCCGCTTTTATCCACATTAAGGACATCAACACCTTTGCTTAAAATCGTTTCGGTTGTTTTCAAATCTCCGCTTTCTACCGCATACATCAGGACGCTTTTTCTGTTTTTATCCATTGCAGACGGACTATCCCCTTCATCAAGCAATTTACTGACTGCTTCGGCCTGTCCTGCCGCCGCCGCATACATAATAGCAGTTTTACCGCTTTCATCTGCATCATCGGTAGCAACCCTTTTATTAAGAAGAAATTGCATAGCATCTAAAGCACCACTTTCAGCCGCATACATTAACACAGTTTTATCGCCGCGATCAACAGCCTGTACATTATCCCCCTTTTTCACCAAATAATCCATAATATCGACAGCATTACCTTCTGCCGCATACATCAACATGGTCTTACCGGAATGGTCTTTTTGCCAAATATCACCACCGGCGTTAACAACCTCCATAAACTCCTTTGTTTGCCCGTATTTTGCCAAAATCATAAGCAAACTTTCACCCATATAACCGCTATCATTGATATTTTTCAAACTCGTTTCAAATAATTGGTATAATTCGGGTTGTTTATTCATATTTTTAACCGCGAATTCTACCGCTGTCATACCATCTTTTGCTCTAAGCCATATATCGCCGCCATGCTGCAATAAATATTCTACCGCCTTAAAATTATTATTTCTGATTGCATAAGAAAAAAGATTATCATCCCCTTTGCTCATCTTTACATTAGGCTCATTGACACACATTGCCAATTTTTCAAATAAATCTGTTTTACCCTTAGTTAAAGTAATTTCCAAAAGCTCCGCAGAAGGAGTCGCACCTGCCTTTAAAAAGATATCAAGTATCTTATCATAATCCGCATCATGCGTCCTATTGAGTAAGAGTCTTTGCAAAGCCACATTAATATCACCGGCATTTTGTTCAAGCAAGAACTGTACAACTTCCGGTTTTGCCTCACCAACCGAAGATGTCAGCAAATCCATACCTTTTGCCGAAAGATTTCTAAGATTCCCGACGGCTGGTGTAATGGCTTTAATAGTATCAAGATTCCCTTTTGTAAGTTCTTTAATAAAGAAATAAGAAGCCCCATCTGCTCCTCTTTCCAACAGGAGTGCTGCAATTTCAGGTTTATTTTCCTCAAGAGCTTTTTTAAGTGGTGTAACGACCCTCGGATCCATATAGTCCAGTTCTTCATCTGGGCGATGTCTGCCTTTAATTTCCAAAGTTGCATTTACCCCACCACCGTTATTGAGAATATTTTTAACTAAATTAATATTACCGCCATCAATTGCCGCTTTAAGATATTTAGGCTGTCTTAACACCATTTTTTCGGTGGCTTGCAAAGTATTAAAAATTTCCTCATGACCTTTCATCAAAGCCGCCTCTAGCGCACTGATACCGTTTTTGTCTTCTCTTGAAGCCGATGCGCCTTTTTGCAACAAAGAATTAACAGCCCCTAAATCACCGGCATTAACCGCCTTAATTAAAGGCAAGCTACCATCTTGAGCCACTTGATTAATATCGCTTGTTCCATCCCAATATGAAGAAACCTCTGCTTTAGGTGCCGAAGATGCTTTTTCTCCTGAAACTGTTTCCGTTTTTGTTTTTTCTTCTTCGTCTTTACAGCCGGAAAGTGTTAATACACCGCCTGCCAAAAGTGCTACCATACAAACATGACTCAAAAGAACCGCAGATTTTTTCATCAAACCCTCACATATAAAAAAAAGATTAAATATATTTTTTCATAACACAAGAGTCTTTAAAAATGTTTTAAAAACAAAGACTAAAATTGATGCAAATAAAATAAAATGACCATTTTAGCACTCAAAAATATATCCTAAGTTCTCTGAAAAATCAGAGTAATCTCTCACAGAAGATTTCCTCATCTACACCATCGCATCAGTAGCACTTGACAATTAAAATTTTCTGATTATATTCGCCGCTTGCAATATTACATTTATTTCTAATCATATCTAAATAATTATGTTACAAGCAATGAACGAACTTGTGTTTTCCAACCTGTTTACCATAGGTTTAACGATGTGTGCATTCTCCGGTGTTATGGATTTAGCAATGGATAAATACACAACTCACGCGTTTTTAGAGCATCCGGCACACCCCAAAATAGGTTTCCTCTGCCAAGCATTTTTCCTTATCGGACTATTGCTATGTTTCTTCCCGCCGTTTGACACAGAATACAGTCAAATCAGTTTAGAAACACTCTTTTTACGCGCTTTAACATGGTTAACAACCATACTTATCCTACGCATCGCCGTTACAATGACAATGTGTTGCTACCAATTACACACCCGTTGGCACATATTTGGAAAATAAACACAAACCATCGCAAGAAGACGCTCCCTAAAAAAGAGCGTCTTTTTTCATACTCTTTTTTCCACAATGATAGCAAAAAATCACTTGACTAAAATCGGCATTTAACAGGTAGAATACACCAACGAAATCCACCTGAAATAATAGGAGCAAAGCAATGCTGATTAAACAAAAAAACATTCGCCTCATTGCCAGTGATATTGATGGAACTTTATTATTAAATAGTGTCAAAACAATATCTCCCCTGGCCCTATCTTTAATCAGAAAGCTCAAAGAAAAGAGATTTTAAATTTGCAATAAAAAAAGCCCCATACGGGGCAAAATCAAGAAAGAGCAACCAAAAGTCTCAAGAGTTTTTTACCTTCTTCCTCAGGCAGTTGTTGCACCGCAGGAAAAGCAGTTTCCCAAAACTCACGCACCAAAGGCTTGTGCACATTGTCTTCATAAAAGCGCGCAGTAAACACATTATCAAGTTGGTCAATCGCATTAACAAACTTAGCCTCTGGTGTCTCTTGTGCCAAAAATTCATCAAACAAATCAGCAATTTCGGTATAAGCAATATTATCAGCTATCTGCCGCATAGCATTCTGCTCCAAATCAGCTTTTTCCTTAAGACTAAACTCGCCGGGCACAAAATCACCGCACAGTACTTCCGGCAGATCGTGAATAAGTGCCATTTTAAGACATTTTAGATTATCCAACTCTTGCGGCGCCAGTAACATCACCAAAAACGCCGTAGAAAAACTATGTTCTGCATCACTTTCGACATCTTTCACACCACGTTTCAGCCACCCATTACGTTTCAAGGTTTTCATCTTTCCTAAGACAGAAACCAAATTCATAATTTCTTGTTTATTCATACCAAAAAATAATTAAACACACATCATAATAAAAAAAACTTCCCGCAATCTAATCCAAAAATCCGGTTTGTCAAGATGTTTTCACCAGAATATGACACATTGATACTTTCCTCCCACAGAAAAGCTGTAAATGAGGATCCCTGAATTTTTATGTGGTACGCCATACATAAAGTTAATAGGGTTTACGATGCTTAATTTGCAAAATATCATAAATATCGCATCCGCACAAATCATCAAAATATTTCTTCAATCGGCATGCTAACCGATATTTATCTTTAATCATTTTTTCGTTAATGCGATAAGTTGATGCAAGATATTCAAAGCGCATCTCTATAGACGTCAGTTTACACCCGATAGCCATCAAATCGGAAAGATGTACCAAACGATCATAATCATCAAACGGACGCTGTCTTAAAAGTTCAGCACATTGAAGAATAGCTTCTCTATTATAAGAATGGTAGCGTTCCGGTGTAATATCTTCCCCTTCAAAAAAGCTGTGCACCAATGCCGCACGTGCCGCCTCATCATAGCCTAACGCCATAAGTTTTTTATAACCGTAAAGACCATGAAAATGGTCTTTATCAGCAACTTCATCAACTTGGCCATAATCATGCAAAAGACCGTAAATATATGCTTTATCTGCATCTAAATGCGGCAAAACAGACGCTATTTTATAAGCATTTTGCGCCACCCGTAAATAATGTCCCATACTATTTTTTTTATTGATATGAAGCGCTACAAACTCATCAGACAAATCTGTAATTAAGCTGCGCGCTTCTGTAATTGTCGGCAATGTCATAACTTTATCCTATAAGACATAGTATAACCCGAGATAATTTAAAAAATATTAAAAATCGATAAAATATTTACATTTTGTTCACATTTCACTGATAATTTATCTTTTAAGGAAAGCTTGAAAAAGTTGACATAAACTACCAAAAGTGATATAATCAACACAATATCAAAAAAATTATTTTAGAGGAGAAAAAATATGGCCAAAGGTGTTATAAAAGATGGAAAATTAGTAATGGACCGTGAAGGTACCGGAGCTTCCATGCGCGCAGATCGTGCCGCCGCTGACAGACAAATATTAGATGCCGAACAAAAGGCACTCCTGAAAAAGCTTGAGCTGGCCGCCAAAAATAACAATGTACAACAATTCAACTCCATTTTAGGTGATATTAGCAACTATAACACCATTCACGCTCAAAGCGACAGAAAATTTATTGACATCGGGGCATACAGAAATGAGACTACCGGCAATTCAATTTTAATGACCGCCATTGATGCTATGCCGAAAGGAAAAATTATCGGTGATGGCGTGCATCCTGACAGTGTTGCCACCCGTTGTTATGAATTATCCGTCAATAAAACAATTAATTTCAATTTAGATGCCAAAGACAATAACGGTAAAAGTGCATTAGACCATATGCTTGCATGGCGAGATAAAAATTACGGTAATGCCGCAGGATTACTAAAAGCAAATACTTTAGATGACCAAGATCTAGCAGTGCTGATATACTCACATTATCGTACCACCAAAGACCGTGCCTCTTATCTTAATGATGTCGATGGTGGCAGAGGTCCTATCTCGCAATTTGGCAAAAAGATGTTCGGACCTAAGCTTGATGACTGGTATAGTCGAATTGATCCGAACCAAAACACTATATTAGGTGATGTCATTCCAAGCGAATCAGGATTAGCTGATTATAACAGAGGCAATAGCGATGACAAGTATCTGTTCTTAACACAAAGAGGAGGCTCCGGCAGATAATCGTTCATTTTAACTAAATCAACTCTCCGACCGCATAATCGGAGAGTTTTTTCTTGCATTCTTAAAGCAAGAAGCTATACTACGCACTGAATTAAAATAATTATGACTATATTTATAAACTCCTAAAATAATTATGTATGAAATCAAAGACTGAAATTGCCTTGAATTTATTGCAAATAATTCAAGACTTGGAATTATCTCCTCCGGAGATACAAGAATTAACAGTAGTGTGGATAACAAAGTATCCGGAATCTTTAGCCTCGCTGGAAACAGGCCTGAAAAAGTTTCTCAGTACGCTTCATTCTTCTAAAGAAACTGATGCTCTGGATAAATTATTATCAAGAGGTACTTTACGCCCGTTAACAGACGAAAACGATGCTACCGAACATGCCTCGTCTCAACCTGAGGCAGAACAAGGCCAAGCTGCTCAGGCTGATGATAAGAAAGAGACTCAAACCCCGGCACCTAAAGTTTTAGTACTCCCTCAAAAAGGTTACAGTAAAAACGGTAAGAAACTGGGACGTCCCAAAAAGCAACAGTCAGAGCAATCCGCTGTAGCACCGCTGAAACTACCTTCACCGGATAAAACACCGGAAACAGCGGCTATTTCGACAGAAGAAACACCTAAGGTGTCACCTCTGATGAAAACTCCAGTACCGGATGATCATGAGATTGAAGCACTGAAGTTTGGTAAGACCTATACTTTAGATGCCCTCTATGAGCTAAACAATGTATTTATCCGCACGCACCGTCTTATGAATGGTACAGCTCACCCTATCGGCGTTATCGTACCCTATCTTGAGCAAGATAAAGAGGGAGAGATTTTAGTTCGCTTTGAAGATGAACATGCCAAAATTCCATTAAAACAGGCCCAACAATATGCCAAACACAAATTGCTACCTGTTTATGGCCGGCACTGGCGTCTGAAAGAAGCAGCTGATGATATGCATATCCGTTCATCAGGTCACTTCCCCGAACTGAACACAATGCTTAAGAAAATGGGCGGCGACGAGCTGAAAGGAAATTATTTTGATGGCCACCGCTCTTATTTTGCTGATAAGTTCGACCACAGCTGTAAGATACGTTATGTTTGCGATATCGTTCTTCCGACGGATGATACCGATAACATCTAGTAAGAGAGCACCTATTCATTTAGGTGCTCTTGCATTTTAAATGCCATAGCATAACCAATCTTAATCAAAAATTTACCTTTGCTATATAGTTTGCACACATGAAGGATAAAATAATGCGAGAAGATTTTATAGAGTTTAAAGAATATTATAGAGAAGCTGCAGCCAAAGTACCGGCAGATTCATTTTTTCGTCAAACAATGAATCATAAATTCAAACACTCGGTAGAAGTTTTACACATCGGACAAACCATTTTGCATAATACCCCGGAACTAAAAAACGCCTCACCTGAATTTATCAAACTTGCCGAAACCGCATTATTGTTTCACGATGTAGGCCGCTTTGAAGAAGCATATAAACAATATAAAGCACAAAAAAAAGGCATAATCATCGCCGCCTCATCAAATATCTATGATCATGGTCTTATCGGCTACAATCTCTTAAAAAAAAATCCTAAATACAACGACATGAGAATTCTATTTGCCCTCAAATGGCACGGTAAAATGCCGGAAGAGATTACCGCCTCAACTGATTGGAAAAAGGCTACATCTTCTCCTGATTTTGCATCTATTAAGCAAATTCTTCTTCTGGTGCGCGATGCTGATAAATTGGCAAACCTATATCATATCAAACAAAATAACCAATTAGAAAAAGATTTATTCTACCGCCAACTGACAAAAGAAGCCATGTTTTCACCATTATCACCGGCGGTATGGCAACAATTTAGCGAAAGACGTACCATCTTATTCTCAAACGTTTATTCTTTTGCCGACCGCATACTTTTAGTTTTATCCTGGATATTTGATTTAAATTATCAAGCAACTAAACAAATATTCAATAATAACGGATATACCGAATACCTCCTAGATTTACTGAGTAAATATCATCAAAATGCAAACGATATTTCAAAAATCACGTCAATAATTAAAGAACAGAAGATATAAAATGTGGTTTATTTTTGCACTCCTCACCAGTTTACTCTACAGTATTTACCATATCTGCAACCAAGAAAGCAAACTAAAAGCCGAAATATTTATCATTTATCGCGGCTTTTTTGCAGCGCTGGTAGCCACCCCTTTGATTATGATTTATCACCATATATTCCCATGGCAATTTTATGCAATTGTATTATTCCAAGGTGTAACAATATCTTATATGGATATTAAATATTTTCATGCCTTTCACAAATTCGGTGCCGAAACTGTAAATGCCATAAAACCACTAACGGTCTTAATTACTTTTACCCTATGGCTCCTATTGGTACCCACAATGATAAGCACATATTTAGCCAACCCTTTGCGCTCTGTTACCATTATTGCTGCACTATCAGCCATCATATATGCCGTTATGAATTATCGACGTCAAAAAATCGGCAAAGAAAGCTTAAAATCTATAATTCCTTTATTGTTTCTCTCATCTATTATAGACATCAGCAATAAAATCATTATGGAATATGCCGAAGGTCATTTATTAACTTTAACATTTCATCGTGTCGCTTTAACCGGATGGATTATCGGTTTCATCAATTTATTTTTAAGTTACCGCCAAAACATCAAATTAAAAGAACTCTATGATTTCAAAAACATACGCCAAGGCAGTTTCATTCTCATCTTAATGTTAAGCATGATATCCATCAACTTTGCTATGTATTACACCCCAAATCCGGCATATACTTCTGCCATAAGTTATTTATCTGTGGTGTGGATTATGTTGATTAACAAATTTATCCCTTACTCACATCAAATAAAACAGTACCAAAATATTAAGATGAGATGGATTTTTCTGTTGCTGATTGCCGCCATGATTTTGGCATTGACAACACAATAAAAGATTCTCATCGCACAATATTTTTAAGCAGATATTAAACTTAATCTCCTACAATGCATATTGAATAGATTAAAATAGGATGAAATAAACATGGAAATCATCGGAGAAGCATTAGGATATTTAGCCGGCATATGCACAGCCGTAGTCTTTTTGCCGCAAACCATACAGACCATCAAAGAGAGAAATATAAGCGGATTATCACTATCCACATACATAATTTACTGCACCGGAATGATATCGTGGATACTATACGGTATTTACTTACATTCCATACAAATGATTATCTTCAATACCATCTCATTGTTTTTCGCCGCAATTATTTTATATCTGATTATCACCGAAAAAAAGACAAAAAATTAACAGCTTCTCAAAAGCCGAAAGTAATAAGGGCAGGGTTTCCCCTGCCCCATACGGACTATACCGGCACGCGGCTCTTAAAGCTTAATAATCCTTACCACCGGTCTTATTAAAAGCATTAAGAACAACTTTACCGTAATCAGCCTTATCCATTTCTCGCTTAGCTTTGCGGAAACTGACCGACGGACCTGTTCGCTTAGAAGCGCCATACAGCCCATAGTCATCTCTGGAAACAAGATTATAATCGCTTTTAGGATCTACACCGTGTTTTTCAGCAGCAGCTTGAGCCATCGTCAAACGTCTGTTTATCCGAGCTGCATCAGCCGAACTTATTTCTTGTTGTGGATTTAATATCGCGTTAAGAATAATCGGTCTGACATCATCATAACTCTCGCTTATTAATAACCAAGTTGTCGCTTCAATTTCCGGACGATCCAAATTAAAATCCAAATCTTCACTAACCATTTTAGACATATTAAAATCTTCCGCAAATTTCTTCATAGTTTCAGAAATATTGCCTTTTCTGATATTATCTACAAATTGGTTATAAATTTCCGCACCTTCTTCAACGCTGACATTAAGTTGTTTAGCCATTCTTCTCTGTCCTGTATCAACAGTATAGCGCATATGATCTAGCTCTGATGGTGTAAATTGCGGTGGAGCAACCAATTCTGTTTTATCCTTTTCACCATCACCACCTCCGGGCGGAACATCTGACGGTTTATCTTTATCTCCTAAAAGAACCGTTCCGGCTCCTGCACTGGCTAATGCCAATGGGATGAACCATAAAGGAGAAATCCGACGTTTTTTATTTGAATTAGATGCCGTTTGTTCCACAGCAGATGTACCAGATGAATTTCCACCGGCACCACCAGTATTGCCTGTACCACCGGCACCGCCTGTACCACCGGCACCACCTGTATTACCTGTACCACCGGCACCACCAGCGCCACCTCCCTGTCTGCCATCATCTTCAATAACCGGCGGCGGCGGAGGAGGTGGTGGTAATACCTCTTCTCTTAATGGAATAGGATGCCATCTCGGATTTTTAGCACCTTGCACATGTGCACTCTTATATTCATAAGGGCCTCTTATAAACTTGCCCTTTTTATCATAATATCCTGCCGGGCAAGAAGCCTCTTCATAACTGCTCTCCCCCTTGGTATAATAGGTACTATAAATACGCAAATTAAATTTTTTAATCGTATCATTGTCATCGCTCTCAGGAACTTTTCTTTTTCCTTCATAAATTTCTTTTGATAAGTTCTGAGCATAATCAATTACTCTTTGTCTTAACTTAGCTTTTTCTTCCGGAGCTCTATCAGAAGCATCTATCTGATCAAGTGCATCAAGTATATCTTTAAGAGTTGCTTCTCTTTTCCAACGTTTACTTTCTGCTTTTCCAGCAATAGATTTTTTTTCCATAACATTCTCCTCATTTTTATCAATTTACAACAGAAGAATACCATATTTTGACCATTTTGTCAACACAATGCGACCTAAAATCGTATGTCTACAAAAGCCATTCAAAAAAATTATTGCTTAAATATCAATATTTTAAATTGTCATTTAGAGCAACTGAATAAAAAATCACCGATTATTGGATTTCTTTTTCGCATTTACCGCACGCTGAATTTCGGCATCTTGCCGTGTTCTGACATTTGCTCTGGTCAAATCTCTATACCTGCGGCGAACTTTTTCCTGCTCATTTCTTCTACCTTCATTATCAGATATAGGATAGCGCTCATCTAATTTCTGAACTTCATCAGCATGAACATGAACACCATGCCTGAAGCACCAATCTTTCAACCCGAAACTGAAAGGATTATTACCCGGAGAAGCAAATCTTATGCCCAATTTATCCGGTCCAAGTAAATTTATATCTTTAACCCCCAGCCTTTCCAATATTTCCACAACATTTTTTGAGCAATTATTTGTTCTCAAATCAAATTTTTTATAACCGTATTTAACATTGTGTTTATCTATCTCTCTAACAATTTTTTTAGGATCAAGCCCGAGTTTACTCGGATAAATAAAATAATATTCCGTGTAATCTAAATAAGTTTTATATATTGAATCCGTATAAATAGTAGAAATCAATCGATTAATAACTCTGTCTTTATATTGCATACTGACATGACCATATAAAGACGGTCCTTCAATCGGCATAATCGCAATCACAATCGGGTCTTCAGCCAACAAATCTAAATTTCCGTTTTTATCCCGAGGTATTCTGTCCGCAACATCACCACGGCCGCGTAAAACCTTTTTATATTTTTTATATTCCTCATCAACAGAACAATCCTGTCTTTCGGAATAATAGCGCGTACCATTATATAAAAACTGAACTTTACCCATAGCATAGGCTTTTTCTCTGGCTTCTTCATAGCTGTCAGCCTTAATATTTTTCAAAAATGTATGATACGGATTAAGGCGCGTATGTCTGAGTGTTTTAACCAACCAATTATTTTTTAACACTTTACAAAACCATCTGTACAGCGGCATCATCCCTGCTTCTCTACGTACCAATGGTGGCATTTCTGACTTTTTTCTTGGCATATGCTCCTCCTATATTAAAATACATAAACAGGATACAACAAAGAGTATCCTCTGTCAAGATACTGTTTACCGTAAATTCCGGTATAGCTGAAACTCAAAGATAAATAACTCATTTGTACCCCCAAAAACTTACCTGGACAATCACATAAATTTAGTATACAATAAGCTAAAATTTACAGAAATATCCTTAAGGAAAATATGATGTATCACATCAGAGAAAAACTAGAAAAAATAAAAGCAGCTTTTAAAAGGACTTACCAAAAATATGATTGCAATACCATCTCTCATAACTCTTCTGATGTCAGCGAAATCCTTAAACAAAGCATTGGTAAAAAGCCCTACAGAATTGCCACTTCCGGCTATTCATTGCCCCAAGAAGATTATGAAGATATTACCCTCAAATTTTTCAAAGAATTAAATAAAAGACTAAAATCTGGAAAAACCGGATACATTACCACTCCGGATTTATGTCCCGGTTCAATATATGATATAACAACCAAAGTAAGCCATCTAAAAGCCACTGACGTTCTTTTTTTTACCACTCAACAATATTGGGCAAACACAAGTTTAGCCTCTTTTAGCAAAGATGTGAATATGAAAAAATACATCAAAGCCCCCATACATATATTTCCTGATAATAAAACATATACAGAGGCCACAGCCAATGCTTCAAACATACTTGTTTGCACCGGTGGCAAAACGGTCGCCATAACCGAAATTGTTGAAGCCTTGAAAAGAAAAAATAAAGTCATTTTGCTGATAAATGAAAAATTAAAAAATGAAGGATTGGACAGTATCCGTGAAAATGTTGAATATGCCGCCAAATATTTTTTAGACTACATTGTAAACTGCCAAAAAGACCTCCCAACAGTCAAAGAGCTTGATTTAGATTTCTTAAGAACACACCCGGGCAGACAAAATCAGTTGTTAAGAGTTTATTTTGTTAAAGATGACGAAAGTATACAAAGTGCTGCCTTAAGAGCATCAAATTTTATAAAAAACAAAACTGCTTATGATTTTTGGCCTGATAAAGCAGATGAAATAGATAAAGCCTTAAATCCCGTACAACGTCGTATAGACAGACAAACCGCTTTAGAACATTGGCAAAAAGCCGGTCAATACAAAACCTTGTATGATTAAATATAAATTCTAATTCATCTTTTATTATTTTTTATGATGATATTCCAAAACCATCATCGTAATATCATCTGATTGCGGAACATCTTTGGTAAACCCTTTAATCTGCTTAAACACATAAGTAAGCGTATCAGACAAAGGCATTTCTTTCTTATTCAAAGTTTTTAATAAACGCTCTTCTCCAAACATCTGATAATTTTGAGTTTGCGCCTCTGTCACTCCGTCTGTATACAAAAACAGGCGATTACTATTCTTTAATACGATTTTTCCGTTTGTATACGCATAAGTCGGCTTAACTCCCAAAATAAGATTACGAACAACATTAACATACTCATAACCGTTTTTGGTTTTAAGCAAAGGCGGGCAATGTCCGGCATTAACATATTCAACTTGCCCTGTATTTAAATCAAGAATACCAACAAAAACGGTTACAAACATCCCATCCGCATGATTTTCATAAAGACTTTTATTAGCCTTATTCATAGCTTCTTCCAAAGTATATCCTGCTTGTAACATATTTTTTATAGCCGTTTTAGCAGACATCATATATAATGCAGCCGTAATACCTTTACCGGACACATCAGCCATCACAAAAGCATAGTGATTTTCATCAACCGGAAAGAAATCATAAAAATCACCACCAACCTCTCGCGCAGGTGTCATTGAGGCATCTAATTCAAAACATTCCCCCTTAGGAAAATCAATCGGCAAAGCGCCTGCCTGAATTTGCTTCGCAATTTCAAGCTCTGATTCAATTTTTTCTTTTTCGCTGGCCATTTTTGCCAATTGTGTAAGATGAGTCTTAATATCGGTTTTCATCTTATTAAAAGCAAAAGCCAACTGAGCCAACTCAGAAGGTTTATCCAACTGTATACTCTTCTCCAAATCACCTTGGCTAATTCTTTCGGCAATTTCCGTCAACTTTGATATAGG
>Ga0310694_10004585_pt1 | contig 13322 bp, 9 predicted proteins | sample 174DNAGHGhighgp2_FD_203884 | JGI IMG/M metagenome (GOLD analysis project Ga0310694, IMG submission 203884) | Sheep rumen microbial communities from Palmerston North, Manawatu-Wanganui, New Zealand - 1742 DNA GHGhigh gp2 (v2) (version 2) | ecosystem: Host-associated > Mammals > Digestive system >...
GCCTGACGCCATATGACTTTTGAGAGAAATGTTTAGATTTTAAATAATTAGGTATTCCTTAAATTGAGAGAAACACACATCATCCAAACTGCTGCCCGCCACCATCCATGGCGGGCGGTTGTTTTTAAACTGCAAAAAGGTGTGATTGTTTGATAAGTGTTAAAAAAGAGTTAAATTGGGGGGGCTATGTGAAATAATATAAATTGTGTATCTTTGTACGTCTATAGATGTTTAATTATAAATTCGATGCATATGAAAAAGACATTACTTTTACTTCTGTTTGCCGTGCTGGGCATGTCCCAGGTGGTTGCGCAAGAATACGAGTACGTTCCGTTTGTTCGTGAAGGAGTCAAGTGGGTATATTATATTAAAGATTTCAATTATAGTGTGGATTACTACAGTAATCCTGCTCGTGGAGACAATATGATATACCGTACACTTGAGCTTAAAGGGGACACAGTCATCAATGGCAAGACCTACAAGGTGATGCACAAGTACAGCGGTGATGCCATCAACGAAGCGAATGACACAATTCCCGTTTTTCTGCGCGAGGAGGACAAGATGGTCTATGGCATTATTCCTGATAGAAGATGGATTGACGATTGTCCTGTTCAGAATTTTTTGTGTGCTCTGAACCAAGTGGCTTTTAACACTGGAGAAGAGTTTCTGCTTTATGATTTTCAGAATCCTGAAGCCTATTGGGATAGTCTGCTTAACAGTACAGGTTATTCAAGCGATTATACCTATAATCATCTCTATTCCGATACAATAGCCATTGGCAATAAATTGGCAAAACGCTATGTGGGTCAGATCTGGTATGAATACCAGACAATTGAAGGCATTGGTCTGTATGGCAGGAATAGTACTCCGTTGTGTCTTTTTGATCCTGAGGCGATAGGAATATATGCTGAGCGCATGGGTTTGGAGAAAGTTGTTGAGAACGGTGAGGTGATTTTTCCACAGAATTTCGTAGAAGACAGATACTTGCCGCTCATTCGCGAAGGAATCAAGTGGGTGAATGAGAAAGTGGTTGTCAATAACGGAGATACAACTTGTACTTATTACACTTATGAGTTCAAAGGCAATCATCCTAACGTTGGAGAGTATGGTTTTCAACGAAAGGCATTGTATCGTTATGACAGTCATCATCAGCTTGACGTAGAGCATGACAGCATTGTCGCTAGCATGAGAGAGAACGAAAACGTGGTATCGTATGATTGTAATGAACCTTTAACTGATGTAATCAGACAAGGTCGTGATATGATTGACTTCCAAAGACTATCTGCATCTGAAGACAACTTTGGTGATGATAACTTGTTGTACTACCTGTGCTCTAATAGACAAGATGTGCTTTCGTGCAGAAGATTATACATTGATTATCAGCGCGAACCGTTCTTGAATGATGAGAATTTCGTTAGTGCAGAGCCAATCATGATTGACGGTTATCGTTGCAGCCGTCTGGCCTACATTAATGAGCAAGGCGACACAGTTGCCTATATTGTGGAGGGCCTCGGCTTTGACAGTCGTGACATGGGCGACCTACTCACGCCGTTCACGCGCCAGCCTGACCCGAATGCGGACTATCAGGAGTGGTGCGGACTTAGCCATGTGGTGAAGGATGGCCAGATCATCTACAAGGGCATGCGTTACCGTGAGGGCGCCTTTGACGCGATTAACGAAGTGGTCGCTGACAAGACATGCCGCCCCTATGATCCTCATTACTACGACTTGATGGGCCGCGCTGTGGGTACCGAGGTTCCCTCCGTTCCCGGCATCTACATCCATCGGGGCCAGAAAATCGTGGTGAGATAAGCTGTTAGCTTTTAGCAATTAGCTTTTAGCTGTTAGCGGCTCAGATAATTGGATAATGTTTCGCCTGGAATGATAACCGCCCTGGCGGGCGGGAAATTAAACAAATTAGAAAAAATTATTCAAATGTGAGTTTGATGGGGGTAGGGTGCTGATTACCCGCTTCTCCTGTGGAATCAACGCCCCCTTACCCCCTCTAGTCTTAGAGGGGGAGTTGCTGGCGCGCTGCGTGTGATGTGACCGCCCTCCGGGCGTTTGGGACGGAGTGTTGATTGCATTTTGAGTTTTTAGGGGGGAGGTGGTGGGGCGTTGCGCTTTTTTTGTTAACTTTGCGACTTGAACAGAACTAACCGATAGATACCACTGTCATGAAAAGAATCATCGTTATCGTGTGTTTGGCGTTGGTGGGGGTGATGTCCCTCACGGCCGGAGTTCGCGAGGATTTCAAGGCGAACCCGAAGCTGAGCGCCAACAATTACCAGGCCTATCCTGTTGACGGTTTCCCGGCCATCACGCCGGCTCCTGCAGGCTATGTGCCATTTTTCATCAACCATTACGGCCGTCACGGCAGCCGCTGGCTGATCAACGACAAGAAGTACTCCTATCCGTTGCAGATGCTGGAAAAAGGGGAGCGTTACGGCAAGCTCACCCGTCGCGGTCAGGAGGTGCTGGACACGCTTCGCCAGGTGTATGAGGCCAGCCGCAGCCGCCTGGGCGAGTTGAGTGACTTGGGTCACGAGCAGCACCAGGGCATCGCACGCCGCATGTACCAGAATTTCCCGCAGGTGTTTGTTGACGGTGCGCCGGTTGTCGCCCGCTCGACGGTCGTGATTCGCTGCATCCTGTCGATGCAGAACGAGGTTGACATGCTTGCCTCGCTGAATCCGCGGTTGAAGATCTCGACCGATGCCAGCCAGGCCACGATGTACTATATGAACTACGGAGACAGCGTGGCGAGGCAGCTGCGGCAGAAGATGTCTCCCGTGCGCGATGATCTCATGAAGAAATGGCTGAAGCCCAAGGGCATGCTGAAGAAACTCTTCAACGACCAGAAATTCGCCCGTGACAGTGTCAGCGACCCCTATCAGATGATGTTGTACTTGTTTGAGGTGTGCGGCAACATGCAGAGCCACCACCAGTTTGAGGGCGTGAACTGGTATGACCTGTTCAGTGCCGACGATATTTACAGCGTGTGGCGCTACAATAACATGTACTGGTACATCAACTCGGGCGAGACGCCGTTGACACAGTGCCGTGTGGACTATATGGAGGCCAACCTGCTGCGCAACTTCATCGAGGATGCCGACAAGGCCACTACCGACGACGACCCGGCACCCGGAGCATCGCTTCGCTTCGGCCACGAGAGTGTGGTGCTGCCACTGTGCTGCCTGATGGGCCTGAACGGCGCCGACTACCGCACGACCGACCTGGAGACGCTGGACCGTTACTGGCAGACGTACAAGATCTTCCCGATGGCCGCCAATATCCAGTTCGTGTACTTCCGCAAGGCCGGTAGTGACGACATCCTGATGTTGCCGTTGCTCAACGAGCGCGAGGCCACTCTACCTGTCGAGACAGATGTCGCCCCTTATTACCACTGGAGCGACGTGCGCGACTACTTTATTGATAAACTTTCCCGTCAACCCATCATCCCGCCCACGAAATGAAACGCATCACATTATATTTTATCATGGTAGCGCTGGTCGGCATGACCATGAGCGCACAAACTCCCAGGAACCAGGTCATCGGTAACTTTGACCGCTCGGCGAGCAACCACTATGCCTATCCCTACGGCACCGACTTGAAGGTGCCCCAGCTCAGCGCCGCCCCAGCGGGTTACGAGCCTTTCTATATCGACCACTACGGCCGCCACGGCAGCCGTTGGTTGACCAATGCCAAGTATTATGAGCGCCCCTGCAAGGAACTTGCCAAGGCCAAGGAGGCAGGTATGCTCAACCTGCAAGGCGAACTGTTGAGGCGACAATTGAGCATGGTGTACGAGACCTCACGCAACCGCGCGGGCGACTTGAGCGACGAGGGGGCCTTGCAGCATCAGGAAATCGCCCAGCGTATGTTCGATAATTTTCCCGAAGTATTTGCCGGCGATGCTCGTGTTGATGCCCGCTCGACAGTCATCATCCGCTGCATCCTGTCGATGCAGAACGAGACCATGCGCCTGCGCACGCTCAACCCCAATCTGCGCATCACGACCGATGCCAGCTACCACGACATGTATTACATGGGTTGGGGATACGGCGAGGACACGCTGGCCAATGACCTGCGCAAGAGTGTGGATCCCATTTCCGACAACATGTACCTCAAGCACTTGAACCCCAAGCGTTTCATCGCCCAGCTGGTGAACGACACCGCTTGGGCCGCCGCTAACCTGAACGGGCGCCAACTCATGCGTGACGTGTTCGACGTGGCGGGCTCGCTGCAGGGACACCAGTTCTTTGATGACGTTAACCTGTACCACTACTTCAGCAACGACGAGATTTTTGAGCTGTGGCGATTGAAGAATATATACTGGTATGTCCACTGGGCCAATGCGCCCCAGAACGGCAACCGCATGCCCTTTATTGAGCGCGCCCTGCTGCGCGACATGATTGAGAAGGCCGATAATGCCATCGCCACCGGTGAGAACGGCGCATCACTGCGTTTTGGTCACGAGACCTGCGTGCTGCCCCTGGCATGCCTGATGGAACTTGACAGCGTGAACTACAGTTGTGATGATTTGGAAACGCTGCACGAGCACTGGCAGGACTATAACACCATCCCCAAGGCTTGCAACATCCAGATGGTGTTCTACCGCCCCGTGGGTACCACAGGCAACCGTGCCGACGACATCCTGGTCAAAGTGCTCCTCAATGAGCACGAGGCCCTGCTCCCAGTGAAGCCAGTCACGGGACCGTATTACCGTTGGAGCGACCTTAGGCGCTACTATGAGCACAAGCTGGCCACCGTCATCGACTGGAGTGTTTAGAAAAAATGCCGCGATTGCGGCATTTTTTTTAGTTAGGAGTTAGGAGTTAGGAGTTAGGGCTGATTGGTAGATGGAGAGGTAGCGGGTGGCGGCGACTGACTGGCTGTAGGTGGCCAGGGCGGCGGCTCGTGCGGCGGCGCTGAGGGCTGGCTGTCGGTCGGGGTTGAGGCACCAGGCGATGCCTTGAGCGAAGTCCAGGCTGTCGCAATAATCGGCCACATAACCATCCTGCTTGTGGTTGATCATCTCGGGGATGCCGCCGACGTCGAAGCCCACGCAGGGCGTGCCGCATGACATTGCCTCGACGATGGTGTTGGGGAGGTTGTCCTGAAGCGAGGGTGTGACGAACAAATCTACTGCATTATACAATTGGGCGATATCGTCCTCATTGCTGAGGTAATTGACGATGTGGACAGGGAGGGGCAGTAGCTCCTTGACACTGGGGGCGTCGCCTCCAAGCACGACTACCTCGAGTTGGCCCGGCAGGGTGGGGTGATGCATGCTGATGTGTTCACAAGCCTCGACGAGGAAGTCGAAGCCCTTGCGCTTGTCGGTGATGCGCTGCGCTCCGAAGAGCAGCAGCTTTTTGTCCATCGGCAAATTGTGTCGCCGGCGTGCTTCCAGCTTGTCCATCGGTTTGAAGACATCGGTGTCGATGGCATTGGGGACGTTGGTGACGGTGTGTCCCCGGGTGAGGCTGCTCTTGCGGGCCAGATCGGCCATCCATCGGCTGCATCCCACAAAAGTGATGTTGCGTCCCTCGTAAATCGCCCGCTTGCGGTTATAGACCCGTCGTGCCAGATCGATGCCGGGCCCCTTGAGCATGGGGCATTTCTCGCATTGCGTAAGGTACTTGTCGCAGTCGCTCGAGTAATGGCAGATGCCCGTGAAGTACCACTGGTCGTGCAGTGTCATGACCACGGGTTTGCCGCTGGCGCAGATGCGTTCCAGATTCTTTAACGAGAGGAAGCCCTGATTGACCCAGTGCAGGTGGATGACGTCGGCCTGCCGGAATGCGGGCAGGGATGTGATGTCGGTGCCGGCATTGGCGATATCGACCTGGAAAAGCCCTTGCTTGCTCAGGCCGTTGTTCAGCCAGATGACGCCGCGTTCCCACAGGAAGTTGGCCTTGAGGCGCCACGACTGCGGGATGCTCACCACCTCGAGAGCGTCGGTCTTGCGGTCACGCACAAGCATCCTCGCCTCGACCCCGTTGCGGTTCAAGGCGTGCATTAGGCGGTTGGCGGCGATGGCTGCTCCACCAGTCCTCTCGGAGGTGTTGACAATGAGTACACGCATATCTCGATGACAAAAGTACAAAAAAGTTGCATCAATGGCTGTCAGATCGATGCAACTTTTTTATGACGGGTGGGGTTATGGCATGTAAAACGAGACGAAGAGAGAGCGACTCCCGACCGGGAACCGCTCTCACAAATATAGAAATGTTTTATTATTTCCTAAGGGCTTAGAGCTGGGGGCCAGCTGCTACCAGCGCCTTACCTGCCTCGTTGTCCTCGTACTTGACGAAGTTCTTGATGAAGCGGGAAGCGAGATCCTTGGCCTTCTCCTCCCACTGTGAGGGATCGGCGTAGGTGTCGCGCGGGTCGAGGATGCCGGTGTCAACGCCCTCGAGCTCGGTGGGAACAGTGAAGTTGAAGTAAGGAATCACCTTAGTGGGAGCATTGTCGATGCTGTGGTTCAGGATAGCGTCGATGATGCCGCGGGTGTCGCGGATCGAGATGCGCTTGCCAGTACCGTTCCAACCAGTGTTCACCAAGTAAGCCTTGGCACCACTCATCTCCATGCGCTTAACGAGCTCCTCGGCATACTTCGTGGGATGCAACTCCAGGAATGCCTGGCCGAAGCAAGCGCTGAAGGTGGGGGTGGGCTCGGTGATGCCGCGCTCGGTACCAGCGAGCTTGGCGGTGAAGCCGCTCAGGAAGTAGTACTTGGTCTGCTCTGAGTCGAGAATCGATACGGGAGGCAGCACACCAAATGCGTCAGCACTCAAGAAGATCACCTGCTTGGCAGCGGGAGCGTGGCTGATGGGGCGCACGATGTTCTTGATGTGGTAGATGGGGTAGCTCACGCGGGTGTTCTCGGTCACGCTCTTGTCGGCGAAGTCGATCTTGCCGTTCTCGTCAACAGTGACGTTCTCGAGCAGCGCGTCGCGGTGGATGGCGTTGTAGATGTCGGGCTCAGCGTCCTTGTCCAGGTTGATCACCTTGGCATAGCAACCACCCTCGAAGTTGAAGATACCGTTGTCGTCCCAGCCGTGCTCGTCGTCACCGATGAGTTTGCGCTTGGGGTCGGTGCTCAAGGTGGTCTTGCCGGTGCCGGACAGACCGAAGAAGATGGCGGTGTTCTCGCCGTTCATGTCGCAGTTGGCCGAGCAGTGCATGGCAGCAATGCCCTTCAACGGCAGGAAGTAGTTCATCATCGAGAACATACCCTTCTTCATCTCACCACCGTACCAGGTGTTGAGGATAACCTGCTCGTTGCTGGTCACGTTGAAGACAACGGCGGTGTCGCTGTTCAGACCGAGTTCCTTGTAGTTGTCCACCTTGGCCTTGCTGGCGCAATAAACGGTGAAGTCGGGCTCCTGGTCAAATTCTTCCTCGTTCTGGGGACGGATGAACATGTTGGTCACGAAGTGAGCCTGCCATGCCACCTCCATGATGAAGCGCACCTTCATGCGGGTGTCCTTGTTGGCGCCGCAGAAGCCGTCGACCACGAACAGGCGCTTGCCGCTGAGCTGCTTCACAGCGAGGTCCTTCAGGGCAGCCCAAGTGGTCTCGGTCACGGGCTTGTTGTCGTTGGGATAGCCGGGAGTGGTCCACCACACCTTGTCATGGCTGTTGGCATCGTCAACGATGAATTTGTCCTTAGGCGAACGGCCGGTGTAGATACCAGTCATCACGTTGATGGCACCCAGCTCGGTCTCCTGACCCTTGTCATAACCCTCGAGCTCGGGCTTCATCTCCTCGTTGAACAACACCTCATAGCTGGGGTTGTAAAGCACCTCGGTAACATCGGTGATACCGTACTTCTCTGCTAAGATAGCCTTATCAAATTTAGCCATAATAAATATTTAGTTATTAAAGATTTAGAAATTTTCTGCTATTTGAAACACGGTGCAAAATTACACATAAATTTATAATGTGCAAGACTAATTAAAGAAAAATTTCCGTAATTATTGCCTTATTATAAATTTTTAGCACAACTTGACCTTTTTCAAACAACTAAAATAACGTGATAACAACTTAAACAACAATTAGATAATACAAGTTGTCATGGTTGATCAACGATGTTGTTCCTGTTGTTTGAACAGTGGGGGTTAGCAGCCGGGGCAGCCGCAGTCGCAGCCGTTGCTGTGGTCGTGGCCACAGTCGCCGCCGCCGCACTCGTCACAGCCGCATCCGCAGCCGTGATGCTTGGGGTTGAGCTCCTCGGGGGTGGCGTCGCGCACGAGCTGTACAAAACCGGTGTAGCGCACCGTCTCGCCAGCGAGCTGGTGGTTGAAGTCCATGAACACCTTCTCGTCGGTGACCTTAACGACCTGTCCCTCGATGCGCATGCCTTCCTGGGTCATCATGGGCACGCGTGCGCCAGGTCGAATGTTCTCGGCGTCAAACTTGCCGTCGATGTGGAAAATTTCCTTTTCCAGTTCATAGATGAGTTCGGGGTTCTTCATACCGAAGGCTTCATGAGGTTGGAGTGTGAAATCAAACTTGTCGCCTTGCTCCAGTCCCATGATGTGATTCTGGAAGCCCTCGATGAGCGAGAGGTCGACGCCGAAAACAAAGGCATCGGGGTGTTCCTTGTTGAACTTGAACACACTGGTCTGTTCTTCACCGTTGACGACTAAGATCTCATATACGAGTTCCACGTATTTTCCTGCTTCGATTTTCATTTTTGTTTTATTAGTTGAGTTATCAATGGAGGCGGCCTTGCCGCCCGTTTGTTATTGTGATTGCAAAATTACTGCAAATGTTTTGACCACAGCGGCTGTTTTGCATTAAAAATGCGAAGGTTTACAGAATCTGATATGTTTTTCCCCTTGGTTTTTGGTTGCCTCCTGAATCCCGTTACCAAAATAATTCCTGAAACCTGCCCCCTAATTCCTATTTCTGTTGTACCTTTGCAGTGCAAAAAGATAATTGAACATGATGACCGACAAATTTGACATGGTGGCGAAGACCTTCCTCGGGCTGGAAGGTGTGCTCGCCGATGAGTTGCGCAATTTAGGCGCCGACGATGTTGCCGAGGGTAACCGCGTGGTTTACTTCAAGGGAGACAAGGAAATGCTCTACCGGGCGAATTTTGCCTGCCGCACTGCGGTGCGTGTGCTCAAACCCTTCCTGACGCTGCGCTCGGACGGAGCCGACGACCTGTACGAGCAGCTCAAGTCCTTTGACTGGGAAAAGCTGATGACCGTGAAAACGACGTTTGCCATCGATGCCACCGTCTATAGTGAGAACTTCAACAACTCCCGATTTGTCACCTATCGTGTCAAGGACGCGATTGCCGACTTTTTCAACGAGAAGTACGGCAAGCGCCCCAGCATTCGCCTCGACAATCCCGAAATCCGTCTTGATGTGCACATCTCGGGCCGCGATGTGACCCTGTCGCTGGACAGCAGCGGAGAGCCGCTGTTCAAGCGCGGCTGGCGTGTGGCTCAGACCGATGCACCCATCAACGAGGTGCTGGCCGCCGGCATCATCCTGCTGAGCGGCTGGAAGGGTGAAACCGACCTGGTCGACCCCATGTGCGGTTCGGGCACGTTCCTGATCGAGGCAGCGCTCATCGCTGCCAACATCGCTCCTGGTGTGTACCGCGACAGCTTTGCTTTCCAGCAGTGGCCCGACTACGACGCCGAACTGTTTGACAAGATTTACAACGATGACAGTGCCGAGCGCGAGTTCACTCACAAGATCTACGGCAGTGACATCGAGGGCAAGGCCATCGCCATCGCCCGTGCCAATGTGAAGAATGCCGGTTTGAACAAGTATGTCGAACTCGAGCGCCGTGACGTCAACGACATCAACGAGGTGCCTGCCGGTGGCACCCTGATCAGCAACCCGCCCTACGGCGAGCGTCTGAACATGGAGGACATCGAGCAGCTGTACAGCGACCTGGGTTACAAGTTCAAGCACACTTTCCAGGGCTACAACGTGTGGCTCATCTGCTTTAACGAGGAGCTGTACCACAAGGTGGGCCTGAAGCCGTCGGTGCGCTACAAGCTCAATAACGGCGGACTGGATTGTGAGTTGCTGCAATATGTCATTTTTGACGGCCGCTATAACGAGATGCGCGAGCGTGGAGAGCACATCCGCAACGAGGGTTTCCGCGCCAGTGAGCGCAGTAAGGGCAACTATCAGTCGCGCAAGATCGAGGCGGGTGATGATCGCCGTCCCGGCCGTCCTGGCCGTGAGCGTCGTGACGACCATGGTGACCGTCCTCGTCGCCGCTTTGATGACGACCGTCGCCGTGACGAGCGTCCTCGCCGTCGTCATGATGACGACCGCCGTCCTGATGCCGGTCCCATCAGTGACGAGGAGCGTCAGCGTCGCGCTGCCATTGCGCGCGACCGCCGCATGATGTCGGATGTGGATAATCGTGACCGTCGAGGCCGCTATGATGACGACTTTGATCAGGAATTCCGTCACAGCGAGGCTTTTGCCAAGCGCATCCTTCGTGGTCGCCAGCCGACCTTGGGTGACGACAAGGAGGTGCCCATCGTCCATGGCCGTCGCAAGAGTTGGAAACGACGTGACCTGGATGAGCCGAAGGAAGAATAATTCTACTCTTAGCTGTTGGGGTTAGCTTGAGATGACCAAGAGCGAACACATCAACGAGTATTATAACGGGCGTTCTTTCATGCTGCTGTGTGCCGTGGCGATGGTGGCTGCCACCGTTATGGCCCTGTGGATGGGCGTCAAACCCGTCGGTAATCAAGGCTCGGGCATCTTTTTCTCACTGCAAGGCGAACTGTTTGATGGCGGAGTACTGTCGGCAGGTGTTAATCTGCTGTGTCTGCTGGTCACAGGAGCCATCATCCTGGCGGTGAACAAGGTATATACCTTTGTTCGCTCGATGACACATCTGTTCGTCTCATCGTTTTTCCTGTTGCAGCTGGCTCATCCGTCAGGACTTGTGGCGTTGAATGCCGGCACCCTGCTGTCGCTGGTGACGGCTATATCGGTCCTGCCCCTGTTCGCGTCGTATCAAGACAAGCATGCCCAACGCAGCATTTTTCTTATTTTTGCCATTGTGGCGACAGGTAGCATGTTCCATTATGGTTTTGTGGCGTTGTTGCCTGCCTATCTGCTGTGTTTCCTCAATATGGGTGCGCTGAATCTCAAGGGCTTGCTGGCCATGCTCTTTGGGCTGGTCACCCCGTTCTGGATAGTGCTGGGGCTGGGCATCGTGTCGCCATCGGCCTTCGCCATGCCGTCGGTCAACGGCATTTGGAACCTGTCGTTCACGCCCCAGACCAATGTGGTGCTCACGCTGGCGGTACTCACCGCGGTGACGGGCATCGTTCTAGCCGTGATGAATCTGATGACCATCATGAACTACCGGATGCAGACGCGCGTGTATAACGCATTCTTTGTCTTTGTTCTCGTCATGACGGTCATTGCACTATGCATCGACTACAGCGATGTGGCTGTTTTCCTGCCCGTGCTCAACCTGATGGTCGGTGTGCAAGTGGCTCATGCCCACACGCTGCATACCACCAATCACCACCGCTACGTGTTCATGGTGCTGCTGATTGTGGGTTGTTGTGCTTTTTGTGCCGCAAGCATCTTGTTGCCATGAAAATCATTGTCGATAACCATATTCCGAACATCCAGGGGCTGATAGAGCCTCGAGCCGAGGTCCTTTATTTGGAGCCGGGTGACATCACTCGCGATGTCGTGCGTGATGCCGATGCCCTGGTCGTCCGCACCCGCACGCGCTGCGATGCCGCCTTGCTCGACGGCAGCCGCGTGCGCTTCATCGGCTCGGCGACCATCGGCACCGACCACATTGACCTTGATTACTGCGCCAGCCGCGGCATCACCGTGCGTAATGCACCCGGCTGCAATGCTCCCGCTGTGGCGCAGTGGGTGTTTTGTGCCATCGCCGCCTGGATGCGGTCTTGCGACATCAGTTCGCCCGACGGCATCACCTTGGGTGTCGTTGGCGTGGGGCATATCGGGTCTATTGTCGCCCGCTGGGGGCGGGAACTGGGATTTAACGTCCTGCTTAACGATCCGCCGCGGGAGATGGCGGAGAAAACGGATAGAACGGATAGAACGGAGAAAACGGAGAAAACGGAGAAAACGGATGTAACGGAGATGACGGATGTAACGGAGATGACGGATGTAACGGATGGGACGGAGGCTGCTGTTGATGGAGGGTTCTTGTCGTTGGAGGAGTTACAGCGATGCTGCGACATCATCACGGTGCACACGCCGTTGACGCGTGGCGGGCAGTGGCCCACGTGGCACCTGTTTGATCAGGCGTTTCTTGACGGGCTGGCCCATTGCCGCCTGATTCTCGATGCTGCCCGTGGCGCGATTGCCGATAACGAGGCCTTGCTCGGCTGGAAAGGCGATGTCGCCCTGGACTGCTGGGAAAATGAGCCCTACATCTCCCGTGAATTGCTTGAAAAAGCTATCGTCGCCACACCCCATATCGCCGGCTACAGCCGTGAGGGCAAACAACGCGGCACCGCCATGATGCTAGAGGCGCTAAATGAATTTTACCACTGGGACATTCCCGTCCCGACGATCGCCAGCCCCGCCACAGGCGCGGCACAGGTTACCCTTGCCGGCATCGCCGCCAGCTATGACATCCTGGCCGACACCGCCGCCTTGAAAGCCACACCGGCCGCCTTTGAATCCCTGCGCAACCACTATGCCCACCGGCAGGAATACCTTGGCCGAGATTGAACGCTGGAAGATTTTCGGTAAAAATGTTCTAGGGATTTTGAGGAGTGTGAAATTGTTGCTAATTTTGCACAATAATCAAACATCAATTAATCACTAATTATCACTATCACAATGAAAGAGTTGAAAGGAACCAAGACCGAGAAGAATCTGATGGAAGCCTTTGCCGGCGAGTCACAGGCCCGTAACAAGTACACCTACTATGCCTCGAAGGCCAAGAAGGACGGTTATGTGCAGATCGCTGCCATCTTTGAGGAGACCGCCAATCAGGAGAAGGAGCATGCCAAGCTGTGGTTCAAGCACTTGCAGGGCGGTGCCGTGAAGGGTACCATCGAGAACCTGGAGGATGCCGCTGCTGGTGAGAACTTCGAGTGGACCGACATGTACAAGCGCATGGCCGAGGAGGCCCGCGAGGAAGGCTTTGTCGAGATCGCCGAGCAGATGGAAGGCGTTGCCGCCATCGAGAAGCTGCATGAGGAGCGTTACCTGAAGCTGTTGAACAACATCAAGGAAGGCATCGTGTTCTCGCGCGACGGAGACACCATCTGGCAGTGCAGCAACTGCGGCCACGTGGTTATCGGAAAGAAGGCCCC
>Ga0310694_10004586_pt1 | contig 13321 bp, 12 predicted proteins | sample 174DNAGHGhighgp2_FD_203884 | JGI IMG/M metagenome (GOLD analysis project Ga0310694, IMG submission 203884) | Sheep rumen microbial communities from Palmerston North, Manawatu-Wanganui, New Zealand - 1742 DNA GHGhigh gp2 (v2) (version 2) | ecosystem: Host-associated > Mammals > Digestive system...
TTTTTCATATTCGATTGCGAAATTACAAAAATAGTTTTAAATTGAGCAACTTTTCAAGGAATATTTTTGTTTATGACGTACTATTTTTGTATTTTTGTGCTCAATTACGAATGAATATAAACTAAAAACAATAGAACAATCATGAGATTTACAGTATCAAGCACTGCACTAAGCAGCAAGTTGACAGCATTGTCGAGAGTGATCAACGCTAAGAACTCACTCCCCATATTAGCTGACTTTGTTTTTGACATCAATGACAATGTACTCACTCTGACAGCCTCAGACAGTGAGAACGTGTTGACAACAGAGGTAGTACTGACAGAGAGCGATGGCAACACACGCTTCGCCATTGGCAGTCGTGACCTGCTGGAGGCCGTGAAAGGTTTTTCTGAACAGCCTATTACGTTCGACATCAACACTGAATCAAAAAATGCAAAGATAAGCTATCAAAACGGTATGTTCTCTATGCCAATAGAGAGTGCTGATGAGTTTCCGCAGACACAGAACGTCAGCGATAATGCCTCCACCATCTCACTGCCCAGTAACGTGCTGGCTGACAACTTAGGGCGTTCATTGTTTGCCACGGCACAGGACGAATTACGCCCAGTTATGAATGGCATTTATTTCGACCTGACACCCGATTGCCTGGCTATCGTGGCCAGCGATGGACATAAATTAGTACGTAATAAAGTACTGACGGTTCATAGCGAACAACCTGCAGCTTTCATTCTTCCCAAGAAGCCTGCCACCCTGTTGCGTAACATGCTACAAAAAGATGGTGGCGACGTAGTAATCCGCTTTGACGAGCGAACAGCAGAGATCACCTATGACGATGGTGTTATCGTCTGCCGTCTGATAGAAGGTCGCTATCCAAACTATAACTCAGTCATTCCACAGAACAACTCAAATATCCTGACCGTGGACAGGCTTACGCTGCTGAGTGCTTTGCGCCACGTACAACCATTTGCCAACGACTCGAGCAACCTCATCCGCTTCCATGTGGAGGGTAGCATGCTACAGCTTGATGCCGAAGACTTTGATTACGCAAAAACTGCTACGGAACAAATGACATGTGAATATAACGGTCAGCCCATGAGCATCGGTTTTAAAGGGTCGTCGTTCATCGACATTCTTAACAACTTTGACTGTCAGGAGGTAACCATCCAACTGGCAGACCCAAGCAGGGCAGGACTGGTGGTTCCGTCGGAACAACCAGAAGGACAGGACGTGTTAATGCTCATGATGCCTATGTTGTTAAACGATTAAGCCATGAAACTGAATCTTCAGAAGCCACTCGTTATATTCGACCTGGAAACTACAGGCTTGGATATCGTTAAGGATCGTATCATTCAGCTATCTTACATCAAAGTATTTCCTGATGGCCGTGAACAGCGAGTGAACGAGATGATTAATCCAGAAAAGCCCATACCTGCCGAAGTACAGGCCTTGACAGGTATCACGAACGAGATGGTACAGGATAAGCCAACCTTCAAGCAACTGTCTTCAAAGCTGTGTAATGAGTTAGCGGGCTGTGACTTGGCAGGCTTTAACTCTAACCACTTTGACATTCCACTGTTGGCCGAAGAGTTCCTTAGAGCCGGCATTGACTTCGACTTCTCAAAGTGTCGTATGATTGATGTACAAACCATCTTCCACAAGATGGAACGCCGAAATCTGGCTGCTGCATATAAGTTCTATTGTGGCAGATCAATGGAAGAAGACTTCGAAGCTCATAGGGCAGATCAGGACACCGAAGCCACTTATCGAGTGCTAATGGGGGAATTGGACAAGTATAACCCTGAAACAGAACCAGACCCGGAGCGTCAGCTGAAAAACGACATGCAGATGTTAGCTGATTTCTCACGCGTTAATAACAATGTGGATTTTGCTGGGCGCATCGTATGGGCAGAACAGAAAGACAAGAGTGGAAACACCATTCTGAACAGTGATGGCACGCCTAAGTTAGTTGAGGTATTCAACTTTGGCAAGCACAAGGGAGTTCCTGTTGCCGATGTGTTACGTTTTGACCCCGGATACTATAGTTGGATTCTTGGTGGTGACTTCACGTACAATACGAAACAGGTACTGACTCGCATACGCCTACGTGAGGCTCAGCGATAATATCCCACAAAGAAAAAAGACTTATGCTCAAAGGCAAGAAAATCGTATTAGGGATTACCGGTAGCATTGCTGCCTATAAAGCTTGTAACATCATCAGGTTACTGATAAAAGCCGGTGCTGAGGTACAGGTGGTCATTACGCCTGCAGGTAAGGAATTTATCACACCTATAACACTGTCGGCACTCACCCAAAAACCCGTTATTAGCGAGTTCTTCTCACAGCGTGATGGTACGTGGCACAGTCATGTAGCTTTAGGCTTGTGGGCAGATGCCATGCTCGTTGCACCATGTACTGCAGCATCATTAGGTAAGATGGCCAATGGCATTGCGGACAACATGCTGATAACCACCTATCTATCGATGAAGGCTCCAGTCTTTGTCGCACCAGCCATGGACCTTGATATGTATGCCCACCCTACAACACAAGAGAACCTGAAGAAGCTGTGTTCTATGGGCAATCACATCATTGAGCCACAAAGCGGTTTCTTAGCTTCAGGTCTGGAAGGTAAAGGTCGCATGGAAGAACCAGAAAGAATCGTTGCTTATCTGGATGACTTCTTTGAGAAAAAAGATCTGACGGGTAAGCGTATCATTATCACAGCAGGACCTACCTATGAGAAAATAGATCCAGTACGGTTTATTGGCAACTACTCCAGCGGCAAGATGGGCTTTGCCTTAGCAGAAGAGTGTGCACGTCGCGGTGCTGAGGTTACCATGATAGTTGGTCCTGTAGCTTTAAAGACTACACATCCCTCAATACGTCGCATCGATGTAGAAAATTGTGAGCAGATGTACCAGGCTGCCATAAGTGCATTCCCAGAGTGTGACGCAGCTATATTGTGCGCTGCAGTGGCTGACTTCCGTCCGGCATCCATGGCTGATAAAAAGATAAAACGAGAGGGTGACGACTTGATTATTCGTCTTCAGCCTACTCACGACATTGCTGCTGCATTGGGAAAGATAAAGAAATCAAATCAAGTGTTGGCCGGCTTTGCATTAGAGACCAATGACGAAGAGGCTAATGCCGAAGAGAAGATGAAACGGAAGAACTTTGACTTCATCGTACTCAACTCGTTACGTAATGAAGGTACCTGTTTTGGTTCGAACGACAATCAGATTACCATCATCAATAAGACCGAGAAGAAGGTCTTTGGTAAGAAGTCCAAGACCGAAGTAGCTCACGACATCATTGAAGAACTATCCTTCCTCCTATGAAAATACTACGTCTGCTCATCATCCTGACTGTCGTATTCTCGGCATATAGTCTGAACGCACAAGAGCTTCTGGCTAAAATCAACATCAACCATAGTCAGATTCAAGGTACTGACGAGAGCATCTTTGAAAATCTGCAACAGACATTGGAGCAGTTTGTCAATGAGAAACAGTGGACAGCCTTACAATTTCAGAAAAACGAGCGCATACAATGCAGCTTTAATATCACCGTAACAAAATACGACAAAGACCAGAACCGGTTTTCATGTACGGCACTCATACAGGCCAACAGACCTGTATATAACTCGGCATACACCTCCACATTATATAATAATAATGACAAGAGTTTCGACTTCGATTTCGCACAGTTTGATCAGCTGAACTATAACGACGAAATGGTTGACAACCAGCTGACAGCACTCTTTGCTTATTACGCTTACCTCATCATTGGCCTCAACTTGGACAGTTTTGCACCTATGGGTGGTACGGAGGTGCTACAGCAATGTATGAATCTGGTGAATAATGCTCAGGACTTGGGATTCTCAGGATGGAAGGCTTTTGACGACAGTCGTAACCGTTTTGCTATTATCAACGACTACCTGGAAGAGTCACTACGCCCCTTTCGCCAGTTACAATATGACTACTACCGCAAGGGATTAGACGAAATGGCAAATAATGCAGACCGAGGACGAACGAACATCACTGCTGCATTAATTGATGATCTTAAGGCTGCGCATGACAACAAGCCACTAAGTCTGTTGCCACAAATTTGGACAGACTATAAACGTGACGAGATAGCAAACATATACAAAGGCAAGGGTACCCAGAAGGAGAAAGAGAGCATCTATGAACTGCTGTTTTCCATCAATGCAGCACAGAACAATGCGTGGGAACTTATCAAACAATAGCACATGCTAAAACAACTATATATTAAAAACTATACGCTCATAGACCTGCTGGATATTGAATTCTATCCAGGATTCTCGGTCATCACGGGAGAAACCGGAGCAGGAAAAAGCATCATTCTTGGAGCCATCGGGTTGCTGTTAGGTCAGCGGGCTGACTCGAAGGATATAAAGACAGGTACTGACCGCTGTCAAATCGAAGCACGCTTCGACCTGTCACGATACGACATGGAATCTTTCTTCCAGGAGAACGACCTCGATTATGATGCCCAGGATTGTATCATACGGCGCGAGCTATTGTCATCTGGCAAAAGCAGGGCTTTCATCAATGACACACCAGTTTCTTTAGCCTTGTTGAAAGAGCTTGGCGAACAGTTAGTAGATGTTCACTCTCAACACCAGAACTTGTTACTCAACAAACAAGACTTCCAACTTAACGTGGTGGATATCATTGCAGGTAAACCAAAGGAACTGGCAACATACCAAACTGAGTTTGCCAACTTCCTCGCACTACAACATCAACTGACTGAACTTAGGGAAGAAATAGAACGTAACAAGAATAATGCCGACTTCCTGCAGTTTCAATATGACGAGCTGTCACAGGCACGCCTCTCGGCAGGCGAGCAGGAGGAGTTGGAGCAGCGACAGGATACTATGTCGCATGCCGAAGATATAAAAAGCGCGCTATACCAGACAGACCATGCACTGACAGCAGAGAACACAGGAATAGTCGAACAACTAAAGACCGCCATACAGGCACTACAGTCCATTGACAAGGTGTTACCTGCTACCCAAGAACTGTCACGACGGATGGACAGTTGTTACATCGACCTGAAGGATATGTCACAGGATATAGGAAGCATGCTTGACCATGTTGACTTCGACCCGGCAGAGCTGGACGCAGTCAACAGTCGCTTGGATACCATCTATCACCTACAAAAAAAATACCACTGTGAATCTGTAGAAGTGCTATTGCAACAACAGCAGAAGCTGAAGGAACAACTTGCTGCCATTGAGAATGCCGATGATACACTGACAGAACTTCAGCAGAAGACCGACAAGCAACAAGAACGCTGCAAAGGGTATGCTGACAAGTTGACAATGATACGCAAGAAAGCTGCACAACAAATAGAAAATCAGATGAGCGAACGGCTAAAGACACTGGGTATGCCTAATGTACGTTTCCAAGTGGTCGTAGAGCAGACAACACTCAACAGAAGCGGGCAGGACAAAGTATCGTTCCTTTTCAGTGCCAATACCTCTACCCCACTCCAGCCCATTGCGCAAGTAGCATCAGGCGGTGAGATAGCACGTGTCATGCTTGCTTTGAAGGTCATGATTAGTGGAGCCGTCAAACTACCGACCATCATCTTTGACGAGATAGACACAGGTGTAAGCGGCAAAATTGCAGAAAGTATGGCACACATGATGAATGAGATGGGCGCAGGCGGACGACAGGTCATCAGCATTACCCATCTTCCTCAGATTGCAGCACTGGGTGCTCATCACTATAAGGTTTATAAGGAGGAGTCAGACTCAGGAACGGCCAGCCACATGCTGCTGCTCAACGACGAGGAGCGTGTAAGGGAGATTGCTCAAATGCTCAGCGGCAGCGATATCACCGAGGCAGCCATCAATAACGCAAAAGAATTATTAAAACAATGAAAAGAATCAATATCTTAATCAGCTTAATGCTGATGGTGACTTCAATGTCGGCACAACCAGGATGGACATCAAAGGCTGCAAAGGCTGTCTTCACGTTGAAGACATTTAAAGCAGACGGTTCACTGCTGGGAAGCAGCAATGGCTTTTTCATCAACGAGAATGGTGATGCTATCAGCAGTTATGCTCCTTTCGCCGGTGCTTCTCGTGCTGTAATCATCGATGCATCTGGCAAGGAGATGCCTGTGGAATATATGATTGGTGCCAATGACATGTACGACGTAGCCAAGTTCAGAGTAACAGGAAAAAAAATACAAGCACTGACCATGGCATCGACGACCGCACGTACAGGTGCTCAGGTATGGATGCTCCCTTATACAGTCAAGAAGCCGGCACCGATAAGCGGACAGTTGAGCAAAGCAGAAACGTTCCAGGATGCTTACGCTTACTATACTGTAAGAATGCAGATGGCCGACAATGCTGTTGGCTGTCCACTACTGAACGATAACGGAGAGGTAATTGGTCTCATGCAACAACAGGCCCGGGTGGGTGACACTCTGAGCTATGCCATTAGCGCACGGTTCGTTGCCGACATGGTCATTAATGGTTTCAGCCTTAACAATAGCGCACTGAAGAATACCCTCATCAAGACGGGGTTGCCAGACCAGCAAGATCAGGCATTACTAATGATGTATATGGCAAACACCACGCTTGACTCAATAGGCTTTGCGCATATGGTGGATGACTACATCATGAAATTTCCTCAGTCTGAAGAGGGATATATCAATCGAGCCCAACTGGCTGCCAATAGAAACGATTTCGCTGCCGCTACACGAGATATGCAACAGGCTATCAGCGTGAGCAATCCGAAGGATAATGCCCACTATGCTTACAGCCGCATTATCTACCAAAAGGAAATTGTAAAACATGACCTGCCGTTTGCGGAATGGAACCTTGACTTGGCTGCCGAAGAAGCAAAGATGGCATACGAAATTAACCCCATGCCTGCTTACAGACACCTACAGGCACAGATTTGGTTTGCTCAGCAAAAATATGATGAGGCATTACAGGCTTATCAGGAGCTGCAGAATACCGACATGCGAGGGGCAGAGATCTTCTATGAAACGGCTCGTTGTTACGAGATGAAACAGGACACCACCGCTATGCTGGCCTTGCTCGACAGTGCCGTGAATGTTCATAGTAAACCTTACCTGAAAGAGGCAGCTCCTTATCTATGGGCCCGTGCCATAGCACGCATGAGCGCAGGGAAGCACCGTTTGGCTGTTCAAGACATGAACGAATATGAGAAACTGATGAGCTCAGCAGGACTGACTGCCGAATTCTACTACATTCGTGAACAGGCAGAGATGGGGGGCAGACTGTTCCAACAAGCGCTCAACGACATTAGGAAAGCTACTGAATTAGCTCCCCGTGAGGCGGTTTATTTTGCTGAGAGGGCTTCCGTTGAGTCACGTGTTGGCATGCATGCTGAAGCAGAACAGTCTGCACGCGAATGCATCCGTCTGGATGCCAACTCTAGCGATGGTTATCTGTTGCTGGGGCTGGCACTGTGTCAGCAGGGCAAGAAAACAGAAGGCCTTCCACAACTGCAGAAGGCCAAAGAACTGGGGAATCCTCAAGCTGATGCCATCATAGCCCGATTCCAATAATCTATCTTTAGAATGTGAGATCCTCAGTTGGATAATCGAAGGGGACATCTACAGGAGAAGCGGTACTTGAGTCACCGTTGACCCTACTGTCACGTATCTCACCGCCACCATCATCGGCATCACTAGGCAACCGTCCGGATTCAGGATTCTCAAAACGTGTAAATTCACCTCTGAAGGTCAAAACAACAGTTCCCGTTGCACCTTTACGATGTTTTGCAATAATAATCTCGGCCTTTTTTCGCAGATCTCTGCCCTGGTCATCTGATTTGAAACCATAATACTCTGGACGATGAACAAAGAGTACCATATCGGCATCCTGCTCAATGGCACCAGACTCACGAAGGTCGCTCAGTTGAGGACGTTTGCCCTCGTTACCTTCACGATTTTCCACGCCACGATTTAACTGACTCAATGCAAGGATTGGAATATTCAACTCCTTGGCCAGTCCTTTCAGTGAACGTGATATCGTACTTACCTCTTCCTGGCGTGACGAGAAACGCATGCCATTAGCATTCATCAGCTGCAGATAGTCTATCATGATGAGTTTCACGCCATGTTCGCGAACAAGACGACGGGCTTTCGTACGCAATTCAAAGACAGACAAGCCTGGCGTGTCGTCAACAAATAACGGAGCACCAAGCAAGTTGGGCAGCCGTTTATCCAGTCGCACCCATTCATCGGGGTCCAACTGGCCATTTAGTATCTTGCTACCAGGTATTTCACAGCAATTGGCAATCAGGCGGTTTACTAATTGCACATTGCTCATCTCAAGCGAGAAAAATGCCATAGGAACCTGATGATCGGCAGAGATGTTCTTTGCCATTGACAATGCGAAAGCCGTCTTACCCATAGCTGGACGACCGGCAATGATAACCAAATCGGAATCCTGCCATCCACTGGTGATATCGTCCAGTTTATAATAACCTGACGATATACCTGTCAGACCATCCTTGTTCTCACTTGCCTTCTGAATAACATCTACTGCGCTCTTGATGACAGGGTCTATCTGGGTATAGTCCTTCTTCATGTTACGCTGCGAAAGTTCAAACAGGCTACCTTCGGCATGCTGCATCAACTCGTCAATGTCGCTTGTCTCATCAAAAGCATAAGTCTCTATGTCTCCTGCATAAGCGATGAGCTGTCGGGCCAGAGATTTCTGCGCTATAATATGAGCGTGGTATTCTATGTTGGCTGACGATGCTACCCTGTTGCTTAATTCTGAGATATAAACCGGTCCTCCTACCTGTTCTAACGTACCGTTCTGAGCCAATTTGTCTGTGACAGTAAGCACGTCAACGGGCTTCTCGTCCATACTCAAGTCACGAATAGCAGCATAAACCATCTGGTTACGTGGCTCATAGAAGCTCTCGGGGCGTAATATCTCACACACAACAGCATAGGCATCACGGTCAATCATCAGCGCACCTAACACTGCTTTCTCTACTTCGGGAGCCTGTGGCTGCAGGCGTCCTAACTCTTTATCTACAGGCAGCGGTTTCCGAACCCTGCGCGTATTATTATTCTGTTCGGGCATAAAAGCGGATTGTTTTTAGATTTGGGCCTACAAAGTTAATGGAATTGACAATAAAAACCAAATAAAATACAAAATTACTTCACTAATTTTACCAACTGGCTGAACGTCTTGTGTCCTTTCACGTAATACTGCCACAGAATAGAATAGCGACAATGCTCGGGAATGTCTGACAACTGACGGGACTGTTGTATCTGCCGACGATCATCATCAAAGTCATGACGCCATTGATTAAATGCACGTCGCGCACGCCATACCGCACAGAAGTCTCCCCAGTGACGTTTCAACAGCAACATCTCCCAAGCTGCCAGATAGTCCAACCACCAACGAATACGCATGACATGTTTCAACTCGGCATCGGGCAGACATTTATACAACATTGTCAAGTTATTACGGAAATTCAGGTAAGTCTTCATTGGATTACTCTTGGGTAGTGTGCCTCCACCGACATGATAGACCCGAGAGGCTGGAACACAACAGACACGACGACCTCGGATTCGTAGGCGCCAACATAAATCTATCTCTTCGTTATGTGCAAAGAAACGACCGTCCAAACCACCTGCTTCCCAATAGTCCTTGGAACGAATCAGCAAAGCTGCACCGGTTGCCCAAAGCACGTCACATGTAGTGTCGTACTGCCCATGATCATGCTCAGTGGTATCAAACAAACGACCTCTACAGAATGGATAGCCATAACGATCAAGAAAGCCGCCACAGGCTCCGGCATATTCGAAGCAATCACGATTGGCCATCGAGAGAAGCTTAGGCTGACAGGCTGCAACATCAGCATGGCTGTCCATGAAGTCCAACAAAGGAGCAAGCCAACCTTCAGTCACTTCTATATCACTGTTCAACAGCAGGTAATATTCTGCTTCTATTCGCTTCAGTGCCTGATTATAGCCATCGGCAAAACCCCAGTTTCGGTCAAGTTCTATCACCTTACAAGCATGGCGGAACCGTGTATTCAGCAACTCCAGTGAGATATCTGTTGAAGCATTATCGGCAACATAGACTACAGCCCCCTCTGCATGTACTAACACAGACGGCAAGTACTTCTGGAGCATCTTGGCTCCATTCCAATTGAGAATGACAATAGCCAGTTTATCCATATAACTCTGCAATTAACGATGACTTGTCAGAATTGAAACCGACAAGACGAACACTCAACAACTGATTATCATAGGATTCACGTGCTATAGAGGGAGGCAGTTCCACCCGTACGTAATTACGCGTAAAACCATGCATCGCCTTCCCACGTGGAGCTTTTTCAAACAATACCTCTGAAGTCATACCAATATGACGGCCATAGAAGGACTCGGTCTTGACATCCGACAGGTCCAACAAGCGTTTGCTACGTTGCTTCTTCGTCACCTCATCAACCATATAGGGTATATTTAGAGCTGAAGTCCCCGGACGCTCGGAATAAGGAAACACATGCAATTGGGTTACATCAAGTGACTGCAGGAAATCGTAGGTTTCTTCAAAGCACTCTGGTGTCTCACCACGACAGCCTACCATCACGTCAACACCAATAAACGCATCTGGCATCACATCCTTAATGCGGTGAATCTTCTCAGCAAACAGCGAACGGTCATAATGACGATGCATCAGTTTCAGCACCGTGTCGCTACCGCTCTGAAGAGGGATATGGAAATGGGGCATGAATGCACGACTCTGAGAACAATAGTCTATCAGTTCATCACTTAACAAATCGGGCTCCAGACTACTGATACGGTAACGACTGATGCCCTCTACCCCATCAAGCGCTTTAACCAAATCAACAAACCGCTCACCTGTTGTCTTGCCAAAATCACCAATGTTTACACCTGTCAGCACAATCTCCTTACCTCCTTCTGCTGCTGCTTGCTCTGCTTGACTGACAAGAGAAGCTATGGAAGGGTTCCGACTAAAACCACGTGCATAAGGTATCGTACAATAGGTACAGAAATAGTCACAACCATCTTGAACCTTCAGAAAATATCGGGTACGATTACCACGAGAACAACTCGGAGCAAAAGTCTTAATGTCTTTTGTCTTTACAGTCATATAACGGGAAGGATGATCACGAAGAACAAAACCGTCCGAAAGAAACTGAATGAGCTGAGCTTTCTCGTTAGAGCCTAATACCAAGTCAACACCATCTATCTGACTCACCTCGACGGGAGACAACTGCGCATAACAACCAGTTACAACTACGTAGGCTCCTGGGTGCTCTCGGACAAGACGGTGAATAGCCTGACGACACTTATGATCGGCAACATCGGTCACCGAACAGGTGTTTATCAAACAGATATCAGCAGGCTCACCCTTCTTTGCCGTACGGACACCCATGTCCTGAAGCATACGAGCAAACGTAGATGTCTCTGAGAAATTCAGCTTACAGCCTAATGTGAAATAAGCAGCCTTCTTATCTTGAAAAGCAGAACTATCTATCATTTAAATATATAATATATAATGTACGCGCAAAGGTACGATTAAGTAAGAAGAAAACCAAATTTTATTTGAGTTTTCTCGAAAGAGAGTTCTTTTTGACAATATAAAACACACACACAATTTTTGAAAATTCTAATAAAAACCACCGAATTATCGTTAAAGCCAATTTATATATTATTTTTAACATTTCACAAGTAATTGATTATCAACACTTTGCAAAAAAGTTACAAAAAAGTAGGTAAAAAAATGCTAAAAAAAAGTACAACGTATTGAAAAAATATTTACCTTTGCATCGTTTTAATAAACAAATGATTGTTTTACAGATTTAAAAAGCATTAGAAAAATGAAGAAATTAGTATTTATGTTCGTAGCTATGGCAGCTATCGCATTCGCATCTTGCAACAGCACAAAGAAGGTTGACGCTGAGGTTGTTGACACTACAGCTGTTGAGGTTGTTGACACTAACAATGTAGCTCCTGCTGACACCAACACTGTTGCTCCTGTTGACAGCAATAACGTTGCTAAGTAATCAGAACGAACAATTGAGAGAAAATGAAACCGTAGGACTAAGTCCTACGGTTTTTTATTGTGCTCTCCAAAACAGTTATCAGCATATTTCTGAATACACAAAAAGAAATCCCGACAGTCCTAAGGGCTGTCGGGATTTACACGTTCTATAAAAAACGTTGCTTTACAGCGATTATGCTTCTGCTTCTGTTTCCTCAGTAGCAACAGTAGCTTCCTCATCTACAGGAGCTTCTGCCTCAACAACAGGCTCTTCTGCCTTAGCCTCCTCTACAGGAGCATTCTCTGCAACTACAGTTACAGGAATCTCTACCAGCACCTCTTTGTGGAAGTGAACAGTAGCTACATAAGAACCTACACTCTTAATATCACGCATGGTGATAATCTTACGATCAACATCGTAACCCAGCTTCTTCAACTCGTCTGCAACAATAGCTGCATTAACAGAACCATAAAGCTGACCAGTGGTGCTGACCTTTGCAGGAATGGTGAGGGATACGCCTGCGAGACCCTGACCCTTCTTCTCTGCCTCTGCCTTGATGGCAGCAAGCTTGTGAGCCTGCTGTTTCAGGTTCTCTGCGAGAATCTTCTTTGCCATTGGTGAAGCTATAACTGCCTTACCCTGAGGGATCAGGTAGTTACGACCATAACCTGACTTTACATTCACAATATCGTTCTTGAATCCCAGACCGATAATATCTTCTTTCAGTATTAATTCCATCTTGCGTCCTCCTTTTGTTTATTTCATCAAATCGGTTACGTAAGGAAGCAGTGCAATCTGACGAGCACGCTTCACGGCCTGTGCCACACGACGCTGATACTTCAGTGAAGTACCAGTAATGCGGCGGGGAAGTATCTTACCCTGCTCATTGAGGAACTTCTTCAGGAACTCGGGATCCTTATAGTCGATATACTTGATACCACTCTTCTTGAAACGACAATACTTCTTCTTCTTTGTGTCAATTGAAGGAGCTGTCAAATAACGGATTTCTGATTGTTCTGCCATACCTTAAGCCTCCTCTGTTTTAGCGTACTTGTTTCTTCTCTTCTCAGCATACTGTGCAGCATACTTGTCAAGCTTCACAGTCATGTAGCGGATTACTTTCTCGTCACGGCGGAATGCTGTTTCGAGTGTTTCAATGACTGATGGCTCTGCCTTGAATTCGAGCAGGCAATAGAAACCTGTCGATTTCTTCTGAATAGCATAAGCCATCTTCTTCAATCCCCAGGTCTCTTCATTCAGAATCTCTGCACCCTTATCAG
>Ga0310694_10004587_pt1 | contig 13320 bp, 12 predicted proteins | sample 174DNAGHGhighgp2_FD_203884 | JGI IMG/M metagenome (GOLD analysis project Ga0310694, IMG submission 203884) | Sheep rumen microbial communities from Palmerston North, Manawatu-Wanganui, New Zealand - 1742 DNA GHGhigh gp2 (v2) (version 2) | ecosystem: Host-associated > Mammals > Digestive system...
GGGCATCATCCTGTGCGGCACGGGGGTGGGCATCTCCATCGCCGCCAACAAGGTGAAGGGCATCCGCTGCTGCTGCTGCTCCGATTATTACAGCGCCACCTTGAGCCGCGCCCACAACGATTCCAACATGCTGGCCCTGGGCGGCCGGGTCGTTGCGCCGGAAAACGCCCGGCTGATCGTGGAGGGCTGGCTCGCCACGCCCTTTGAGGGCGGCCGGCATCAGCGCAGGATCGACATGTTCAAGCTGATCGAGGAAGGAAAGCCGGTCGAGTAACCATGGCCAAGCAGGAAAAGACCAACGTGATGCGCACGCTGGACAGGCTTTCCGTGCCGTATATCGCCCATGAATACGCCGGCACCGGGGCCGTGGCCGGGGTGGACGTGGCCCGGGCCCTGGGGGAGGACGAAGAAAGGGTGTTCAAAACCCTGGTCACCGTGGGAAAGACCGGAGCGCATTACGTGTTCATGATTCCCGTGGCGGAGGAGCTGGATTTGAAAAAGGCCGCTCACGCAGTAGGGGAAAAGGCCGTGGAGATGATCAGGAGCAAGGAACTGCTTCCCCTGACGGGCTACGTCCACGGCGGCTGCTCGCCCATCGGCATGAAAAAGCCCTTCCGCACCATGATCCACGAAACGGCGGAAGGATTTGAACGGATCTATTTCAGCGCCGGCAGGATCGGCAGCCAGGTGGAATGCGCCCTGGAGGGCCTGCGCAAGGCCCTGCCGGTGGAAACGGCGGATTTGATCGTGGAATAATTTTACGGGGCCTTCGAAGGCTTTGCCCTCGAGCTCCTACCAGGGTGGGCGTCCCACCCTGGACCCGCCGCATGCGGAGCTGCACTATCAGATAACAAGCAGCTTCCCGCAGATGCTTGAATGTCGCAGGCTGCCGCTTCCGGGCGGCGCGGCAAAGCCGCGTGGGCTGTGCGCAAGCGCACAGCGAAGAGCCTTGGGCCAGGCTGAGAAAATGAATTTGTTCATTTTTCGGCCTGGCCCAAGGCTTTTCCTTTGCCCGGAAGCTCTCTTTGTGTTTATCCCAGCTTCAGGCGCAATTTGTTTGTTTTTTTCATTAAGCCGGTTCGCCTGGGTGGGATGCAAGGGCAAAGCCCTTGCCGCAGGATCATAAGGGCCGCGGAGGCCCTTATTGTATTCTCCGCCGTTATTCTTTCCGAGAATCGCCTATTTTGATCCTTCCTCCCGTTCGTTCAGCACGTCCGCCGTCACCCGGTAGCCCAGGCGATACACCGTTTCGATGCAGCTTTCGCCGATCTTGTTGCGCAGCCGCTGGATGTGGACGTCCACTGTCCTGGTTGAAACCACCGCTTTATAGCCCCAGGCGCAGCGCATTACTTCCTCCCGGCTGAGCAGCTGTCCGCTGCGGCGGATAAGCGCCAGCAGCAGCGTCATTTCCTGCCGGGAAAGATGAATGTCCTTTCCCTGGATCAGGATATGCTGAGTGGAGATATTCAGCTCCGCCGGAAGCGTGCCTCCTTCGGGCAAATGAAAGCGTAGCTCCATGATCGTCATAAGTGCGCCTGCCTTTGTGGATGTCGATGATACCGGGTGCGAAAAGGTGCGTTATTTCAGGTAAGAGGTGACCATGTAGCCTTCCGTGCCGTTCCAGCGGATGCGGCTCCACCATGCGCCCCATTGGAGCACCTCCACCCGGGAGCCGCTGGGAATGGAGGACAGGATATTGCCCTTCCTTTCGCCGGGGGTGGAGCGCAGGTTCACGAAGGAGCCCCGGGGATGCCGCACCGTGGCGGCGGAGGACGGCTGCCCATCGGATGCTTCCTTTGGTTCTTCGGCCTTGCTTTCTTCTGGTTTGGCTTCTTCAGCTTTGGCATCCTCCGGTTTGGCTTCTTCTGCCGCCGGCTCCTCTGCCTTGGGCGTTTCTGGCTTGCTTTCTCCGGTAACGGCCAGGAATCTGGTCATCATGTAGCCGCTTTGGCCGCCTACCGTCACCCTGGCCCAGCCGTTGCCCAGGTCGACGCCCTGAAGGCTGGTGCCGTTGGCGTAGAGGCCCAGGGAAGCGGAGGACGTGACGGCATCGGCGCGCAGGTTCAGCCGGTAGGGATTGCCGGTGCGCACCACGTATTGCTTGACGGGGCCGGCAGCGGGCGTCTGGTCTGATGCCGCCGCTTCCTGTGCTTTTTCGGCGGTCTGATCGGGCTGATCGGCAGCGGCTCCCGTGGCGGCCAGGAACTTGGTCATCATGTAGCCGCTTTGGCCGCCTACCGTCACCCTGGCCCAGCCGTTGCCCAGGTCGATGCCCTGCACCGGGGTGCCGTTGGGGTAGAGACCCAGAGAAGCGGAAGCGGTGCTGGCCTTGGCCCGCAGGTGCAGTTTGCCCGTGTTGCCTGTGCGCACCACCAGATCGCCATTGGATGCTGCGGGCTGCTGGACGCCGTTGTCGGAGGCGGATTGGGGCTTTTCCGTTCCGGTCAGGCCGGTAAAGGATAATTGACTGGTTTTCACATAGCCCACTTTTCCATGCACCAGCACTTTGCAGTATGCTTCGCCCTTTTCCAGCAGGCTGAAGCTTTCATCCAGCCAGGAGGTCATGGTGTCGATCACGGGGCTGGCATCGTCGGGCCGCTGATACACCTGCAGCGCGCCGGTGCCTTCGTTGTACACCACGATGTGGCCTTCCTGCGTCATGGTGTAGCCGTCCTTGGCTTCATATACGCGGAAACGCTGGGTCTGCCCTTCGTTGGTTCCTTCCGCCCGGGCGGTGATCACCGCGATGCCGGGGGACACCATGGTGACCAGGCCGTTTTGATCCACCCGGATCACTTCGGGCATGTTGGAAGAATAGATCAGCTTCACCGGCTGCCCGTTTCGGGTGCAGCGGAAGCCTGTTTGAAAGGTTTCGCCGACTCGCCAGTAGTCCTTGTGCTGCTGGTAAACCTGCCGGCGGGCGCTGTCGTAATCCCAAGCGATGGCTTTGTCCCGGGCCTGCACCGTGACGTGCACGGTGGTTTTGTACACGATGTTTTTATCGGGGTCGTATTCCTCCAGGGATATCGTGGCCTGTCCCGCCTGATAGCCGCAGATATCGCCGGAGAGGGCGTCGGTGCCGGCTACGCCGTTGGATGGCCTGGCGAAGGAACGGATCACGGCGCCGGGCATCCGGCTGACCGCGGCATATTCATACACGCCGATGGTGAACGATTGATCGGGCCGCTGGATCACGGTTTCCGCGCCGGCTTCCTGCTTTGCTTCGGCTTCTGCGCCAAAGGCGCACATCACGCACAGGAACACGGCCATCCACAAGGCTGCCGCCCTGGAAAGCGGATTGTTTCTCATTTGAATCCCTCCTTGGGTTTTGCGTTTGGAAATGCTGCTCCGCTGCGGCCGCCGGCGAAAGGAAATTGTTTCGGCTTTCTGCAACAGCGAAACAATTCCGTAACATTTCAAGCCCATTATAGAGGCAAATTATTGGCGCGTCAATGCCATATATACCAAAAAATGGGAAGTATAAGTTATTTTACAAAAGTAAAGGAAAATATTGGAAATCAGAAAAGTTCAGTTTTCCCCGCGCTTGTGCTTTTCCTGAAAATAGGATATAATGAAAGCGGAAAGCAAGTCTTTCCGCCTTGGCGGTTCCCGGAAGGGAAAGCCGCCCGGGACGCAAGGAATCAGCGATCATCTCCCTTGCGGGAGACGCGGAAAAGGAGCGATGAACATGGCCAACCAGGAAGATTGGGACATCATCGAGTTCGAGGGCGACAACGGCGAGCAGATCCGCCTGTGCGTGGAGCGCTATTTCTTCTATAACGGGGACGAGTACGTGCTGCTCAGCGACGCGTGCGACGTGGAGGAGCCCGCGGAAGTCTCCCGCTATGTGATGAAGGTGCAGCCCGTGGAAGGCGAGGGCGAAGAGGACATGGAAGAATTCGTCCCCGTGGATGAGGACCTGATGGATCAATTGATCCAGGTGGTGGAAGCCACCTTCGACGAAGAGGACGACGAGGAATAAGACGAACCGGAAAGCCCATGAATGAAACCATTGCCCGGAAGCTGAAGCTCTTGCCCGATTCTCCCGGCTGCTATCTGATGAAGGAGCAGGGGAAAATCATCTACGTGGGCAAGGCCGTCAATCTGAAAAACCGCGTGCGGAGCTATTTTCATGGCCGCGACCACACCCCCAAGGTGGCGGCCATGATTTCGCATATCGAGGATTTCGATATCATGCTCTGCCGCACCAACCTGGAAGCGCTGATCCTGGAGTGCAACCTGATCAAGCTGCACAAGCCCTATTACAATATCCTGCTCAAGGACGACAAGCACTATCCCTTCATCCGCATCGACTTAAAGGAGCCCTACCCCCGGGTCACCCTGGCCCGGCGGCAGAGCAACGACGGGGCCAGGTACTTTGGCCCCTACATCGGCGCGACCGCGGTGAGGGAAGCCATGGAGGCGGTGCGGAAGCTGTTTCCGCTGCGCACCTGCAAGCAGGCCCTGCCCCTTTCCACCCCCAAGCGCCCCTGCATGAATTACGAGATCGGCAAGTGCCTGGGCCCCTGCGCCGGCAAATGCACCAAGGAGCAGTACGACGCCGTGGTGCAGCGGGTGCTGGCTTTCCTCGGGGGCAAATACCAGGACGTGACGGCGGGCATCCAGCGGGACATGATGGAGGCGGCAAAAAACCTGCAGTTTGAAAAGGCCGCTCAACTGCGGGATCAGCTGCGGGACATCGAGGGCCTCATGCAGCGGCAGCAGGCCATCCAGACCAGCGGCGCGGAGCAGGATGTGTTCGCCCTGGCCCAGGATGATCTGGACGCCATGGCCCAGGTGCTTTACGTGCGGGATGGCCGCATCCTGGGGGGTGATTCCTTCGCGCTGCCCCGGGAAGGCAAGGAGGACCCGGGGGAGGTGCTGCTGGATTTCATCATCCAGTTTTACGACGGCGACAGAAAGCCCGCCAGGGAAGTGCTCTGCCCGTCGCTGCCCGGCGACGTGATCGGGGAGGATCTGGAGGCGTGGCTTCGGCAAAAACGCGGCTCCGCCTGCACCCTGACCATTCCCCAAAGGGGCGACAAGCGGGCGCTGACCCTGCTTTCCGAAAAGAACGCCCGGGACGCGCTGGAAAAGCGCAACGCCAAGCGCCAGGTGCAGTACGAGCGCACCGTGGGCGCGGTGGAGGAACTGGCCCGGTACATCGGCATGGATTCCGTGCCCCGCCGCATCGAGGGCTATGATATTTCCAACACCCAGGGGGCCCAGAACGTGGCCTCCATGGTGGTGTTCATCGACGGCGCGCCCGCGCCCAAGGAGTATCGCCATTACCGCATCAAGAGCTTTGAGGGCGCCAACGACTTCGCCTCCATGAACGAGGTGCTTTCCCGCCGCTTCCGCCGCTGCTTTGCGGAGGATGAAAAGGAACGCTGGCCCCTGCCGGACCTGGTGCTCATCGACGGCGGCCCGGAGCAGCTGGCTTTTGCCCGGGAGGCCATGCTCAAGGAAGGGGCCGACGTGCCCATGTTCGGCCTGGCCAAGCGCCTGGAGGAAATCTTTCTGCCGGGCAGGGAGGACAGCATCCTCATCGACCACCACTCTCCCGCCCTGCATCTGATCCAGCGCATCCGCGACGAAGCGCACCGCTTCGCCATCACCTACCACCGGGGTCTGCGCGGCAAGGCCAGCGTGCACAGCGCTCTGGACGACATCCCCGGCATCGGCCCAACCCGGCGGCGGGCGCTTCTGCAGTACTTCAAGTCCATCAGGGCCATCCGGGAGGCAACGGCGGAAGAACTGCAAAAGGCGCCCGGCATGAACGCCCCGGCAGCCAAGGCCGTCTATGCCTGGGCGCATCCGGAAACGGAAAAGACCGCGGAGGAGGAAGCATGATCCGGCTGGAGAAAGTAACCGGGAAAAACGCCTGGGATTTGATCGGGCTGCAGGTGGGGGAGGATCAGCGCGCTTTTGTCGCGCCCAATGATGCGAGCCTTATCGAGGCGTATCTGGCTCTTGCCGGCGGCGCGTATGCTTTTCCCTTCGGCATTTACGACGGGGAAACGCCGGTGGGCTTTCTGATGATCGGCTACGGCGCGGAGGAAGCCTGGACGGATGCGCCGGAAATCGCCCGGCAGAATTACAGCCTGTGGCGGCTGATGATCGACCGAAAGCATCAGCGCCGGGGCTATGGCCGGGAAGCGATCCGCCTGGCGCTGGATTTTGTCCGCACATTTCCCTGCGGCCCGGCGGAATACTGCTGGCTGTCCTATGAACCGGAAAACGCCGCCGCCCGGGAATTGTACCGTTCCTTCGGCTTTCGGGAAACCGGCGAAATGGACGGAGAAGAAAGCATTGCCATTCTGAAACTATGAAACGATTGCTTTTATATTGGAAAGGAGACTTGTTTTGAGCACATCCCGTTTTGCGATTTTTGTTGATTTGGAAAACTGCGGGGCCAAGACGGCCACGCTGAACAGCATTTTGGAAAAGGTGAAGATCCGGGGCGACATCCTGCTTGGCAAGGTGTACGGCTATACCGACCGCTTCAGCGACCTGAAAGAGGTGCTTTTGTCCAACACCTTCACCGTCGTTCCCTCCATCCGCTATGGCTACGCCCAAAAGAACAACGCCGACATCATGCTGGTGGTGGACGCGCTGGAGGTGGCTTACACCAATCCCCTGATCGACTCTTTCTGCATCGTCAGCGGCGACAGCGATTATACGCCGCTGGTGGGCCGGCTGAAAAGCATGGGCAAATTCGTGCTGGGCATCAGCCGCAGCGAAGTGGCCAGCAGCATTTTCATCAACGCCTGCAATGAATTCCAGTTCCTGGAGACGGTGAGCTCCTCCGTCAGCCGCGGCGGCAAACGCAGCAGCCGCAAGCCCGCCAAGGACGAGCCCCTGGACGACGCCGGGCTCAACAAGCTGCTGGAGGGCATCCTCTCCGAACAGACCGACGAGGACGAAATGTACGCCAGCGAGCTGAAAGGGGTGCTGCTGCGCCTCAGGCCCGATTTCAATGAAAAATCCTTCGGCTGCGCCTCCTTCGGCAAGCTGCTCATGAAGCTGGCTTCCAAGTTCGGCACCATCCGCGTGAAAAACGATAATTATAATATGATGGTTTCCCTCAATGCCGAGGCCTCCGAGGAAAACGGCGGCAAGAAGCAACTGACCCAGGATTCCTGGCGCGCCGCCTTTACCGAACAGCTTCAGCACTATAAGGACGACGGCTTCGAGCGCATCAATCCATCCATCCTCAAGGCCGACATCCAGGCCGCTTTCCCCGATTTCACCGAGCGCGCCATCGGCTTCAAGCGCTTCTCCGACGTGCTCAAGCAGATGGAAAAGGAAAACCTGCTCAAGCTGGAAATGGACGAGCAGAATAACATGCTGGTGAAGATGCTGTAAGGGCCCTTTCCTGGGCTCTGCCCAGACCCACCGGGGCGGTATGGCCTCCCCGGACCCCTCATCCCGCGGATGAAGCTTGAGCGGAGAAGCAATGCTGTTTCCCGCAGAAACGGGAGAAGGAGAGACGGATAAGGGATATTGAGCTGTGGTATACCGCCGCTCCCGGTCAGGCCGACGAAGTCGGCCCGGCAGTATGCCAAAGGCATACTGCGAAAAGCCTTGGGTCAGACCGAAAAATGAACAAGTTCATTTTTCCAGTCAGGCCCAAGGCTTTTCTTTTGCCCGGGAGCTGTCTTCCAGCCTTTCAAGCATCTGGCGCACACAAGCTTGTTTGTCTTTGTTCCAACGTTCGTGGGGATGGGTCCAGGGGGCGTGCCCTCTGGCGCAGAGCTCGAGGCCGCGGAGGCCTCGAAAAGCGAAGAGCCCACACGAAAAGCTTCCCGTACAGCTTTAATCCTCCGTCAGCGCGAAATACGCGATCACGCCGTCGCAGATGGCCCGGGCGGCGGCAGCGCGGTATTCGGGGGAGAGCAGCAGCTTTTCCTCGGCGGCGTTGGAGAGGAAGCCCCATTCGGTGAGCACGGAGGGAATATCCAGGGAGAGGATAAAGTAATCCCCGGCCATGGCGGCGCGGGCCTTGGTGGGATGAAGGCGCTGGATCATGGCCTCCTGGATGGCCCCGGCCAGCAGGCGGCTTTGCTCCTGACCGGCGCGGTAGAACACCTGGGGGCCGGATTCGCGGCGGGAGCGGTACTCGTTCATATGCACGCTGATGAGCAGATCGGCATGATGTTCCTTTGCCAGGTTCAATCGGGCGGTGAGATCGGCGCGCTTGGCCCGGTCGTATTCCATATCGGTTTCCCGGGTCATCACCACCGTCGCCCCGGCCTCCTGCAGCGCTTCCCGCAGCGCCTTTGCGGCCTGCAGGTTGATTTCCTTTTCCCATACGCCGGAGTCCCGTGCCCGCGCGCCGCCGTCGGTTCCGCCGTGGCCGGCGTCCACCAGGATGGTTTTTCCATGCAAGGGGCCGCTTTCGATCTGCTGGGCAGGCCGCGCCGGAACGGCAGGCCGGGCCGGCCGGGGCGCAACGGCCAGGGCGGCGATGCCGACGCTCAAAAGCAATAGAATCCTCCGCCTGCTTTTCCATCTGCCGATCATGCCTTCGCCTCCCGGGATAATGTATGGCGGCGCGGGGCCGGTTATACTGTCAAGTGAAAAAACGATGAACTTTTTCGGCGCGTCCCGGCGGAACTTATTCACATTGGAAGAAAATAGAAATGCATAGCCTTATGCAGTATATTCAGCCGAAATGTGACGAAAAACGCAGGAAAACCGGGGAGCAAAAAATGTATATGCGGTATGGCCCGGGCAAAATTATGCGGAAAGCCGAAAAATCAAACTTTCCACATTATCCACAGAGTTATCCACAGTTTTGGCTTTGAAAATCCGCGTTTTTGCTGGTTTTGACGTTTTGACTGTGGATAAATCCGCCCGCGGTGAAAGTTATCCACAGCCGTTTGGACCGGATTCCGCCCGCTTGTCAACAGGCTTATCCCTTCTTTTTCCCCGCGGAAAGCGTCACAGGCCGACATGATTTTGTGATCGTTTCGTAACATTTCGGCAGGCGGAAATCGCCGCCTGGGGAAGAATTGCGCCGCCTGACGCGTTTTCATGAAGGACACATCCCGGGGGTGACAAGGCCGGGGAAGATGTGGTATACTAATCAGGTAAGCATGTTTTGTTTACGCACGGGGCTGCCTGGCCCCGCATCGGGAGGCGCTATGAAGTATTTACGGCGGTTGATCTGGTATATTGCTACCCGGCTCATGGTCGTTGTGGCGGTGCTGGGGCTGATCACCATGGCGTTTTATTTTTCCATGAACGCCACCAATATTTATGTGATCCTCAAGGACGGCATGGCCAAACGCGCCCAGGTGGTGATGATGGATTCCGAAGAGGATTTGAGCAAGTATTTCGCCTCCGCCTATCTGGAGCGGGACCCCTTGCTCGTACAGGTGCGAAGCGGCGAATCCCCCTATCAGAATTATTACACCGTCACCGGCTTTGACCACCGCATCAACGTGGACTGGGTGTGGTGCTGGCCCTGGGAGGATTCCGCCCGGGCCACAGTGACCGAGCGCATCCCGGCCATCGACGCCAGGATGAAGAGCACCGCCAGGGACGCGGTGGAGGCCATGGGCTGGTCCTCCACGCCCAAATGGCCCAGCACCCAGTACAGCGTGCAGCTGAGCCGGGAAAACGGCCAGTGGAAGGTGAAAAACCTGACGGCCATCAAAACCATCAGCGAGTAAGGAGGGGGCATGGCTGGTATGTATCTGGCCCCCATGGCGGGCATCACCGATCAGGTGTTTCGCCGGCTGTGCTTTGAAAAGGGCTGCGATGGAGCCACCACCGAAATGGTCAGCGCCCAGGGGTATCTGACTGCGCCCAGGGACCGGAACGCTTACCGGTTCCTTTTGGCGACCTTTCCGGAGGAAGGCAGACTGGCTGTGCAGCTGTTTGGCAGCGAGCCGCAGTTTCTGGCGGAAGCGGCCCGGCGGCTGAGCGATTCGGACGCGTTTTCTTCCATTGATATTAACATGGGCTGCCCGGCCCAGAAGGTGGTGGGCGGCCAGGCCGGCAGCGCGCTGATGAAGGACCCGGCGCTGGCCGGGCGCATCGTGGAAAATGTAAAGAAAGCGACGAAACTGCCCCTCACGGTGAAAATGCGCCTGGGCTGGCAGGAAAATACCGCCGTTTCCTTTGCCAAGGTGCTGGAGGATGCCGGGGCGGACGGCCTCACCGTGCATGGCCGCACCCGGATGCAGCAGTACAGCGGGAAAGCCGACTGGGCGGCCATCGGCGAAGTGAAGGCGGCAGTGCGCATCCCCGTGATCGCCAACGGCGACGTGACGAACGGGGAAGAGGCGCTTCGCTGCCTTGCGGAAACCGGGTGCGACGGGATTGCCGTCGGGCGGGGCGCGCTGGGCAATCCCTGGGTGTTTGCGGAAATATCCGCCGCCCTGGCCGGGAAAAGCTATACGCCGCCAGGCTATGAGGAAGTGATCCAAACCGCCATGCGACACGGCCGGGAAATGGCGCAGTGGAAAGGGGAAAGGAGCGCCGTGCTGGAAATGCGCAAGCATTTTTCCTGGTACATTGCCGGCCGCCGGGGCGCCGCGCAGGTGCGCACCGAAATCCACCGCGCTCCCACGTTGGCGGCGGTGGAGGAGCTTCTGCGCTCGCTGATCGAAAAAAATGAGAAAAACCCCTGATCGGGCCTTGAATTTGGCGAAAAAAGGGTTGACAAAGAGGGCCGAAAGACGATATAATAGCTCTCGGTCACGATTGGAGTGATGTATTTGCTGCTGGATATTTCCCGCGCGCTGCGCGCTCCCGGAGAGGAAATCCCTTTCCGACACTGTGACGAGATCCCGCCCCAGGAAATCTTCGGGGAAACGGTGACGTTCTCCGGGGTGACCATGGAGGGATACTGCTCCGCGGCGGACGACAGCCTGCGCCTTCACGGCGTGCTGACCGCTACAGCCCACGGCCACTGCGCCATGTGCTTAAAGCCGGTGGATTACCAGGTGAACGTACCTTTTGACGAGGTGTTCACCCGGCAGACCCGGTACAACCGCCCGGAGGAATACTCTTCCGATGAGGAGGAACGCCTGATGTACGAGGGCTCCAAGGTGGAGCTCGGGCATCTGGCGATGACCCTGGCAGTGCTTGATCTTCCCATCCGCTTTGAATGCGGGGAGGATTGCCCGGCTCTTGACGCCGAGCTGCCGGATAGTGCCCCATATCAATGTGCAAGCCAGAAGGACATGCCCGACCAGCATCCTTTTAAGGCATTGCAGCAGTTGCTGACAAAGGATCAGGAGGTGTAAGTTATGGCTCTGCCCAAAGGAAAAGTATCCAAGGCCCGCGGCCGTTCCCGTCGCGCCAACTGGAAGCTGGAGGCGCCCGCCATCGTGGAATGCTCCCAGTGCCACAAGATGAAGCTGGCTCACCGGGTGTGCAAGCACTGCGGCTATTACGATGGCAAGCAGGTCATCGTGATCGACGAAGAAAAGAAAAAGAACGCGTAAGCGCTTTGCCGGAAAGCAAATGCGGGCCAGGGCCATCCTGCCCGCATTTTCCGGACATAGCGGCCCAGAGAACGGGAGGAGTACGCCGGAAAATCCCCCAAAGAGAGGCGGCCCAAGGCTGAAAGGCTGCTGGGGAGAAAGGCGGAAGGTCGCCCGGGAGGGCGGCGGATGAAGAAAAGTAGTCCGCCCGGGTAAGCCCGTTACAGCGGAAAGAGGCGGCGCACGCGCCGCGAACAAAGGTGGTACCACGGGTCAATCCGTCCTTCGGGCGGGTGGCCCGTGATTGTTTTTAGCGGAGAGCGAAGAGCGAAGCGTGGAGAGTGGAGAATGAAGAGTGAAGAGTGGAGAGCTGAGTGTGAAGTGTGGAGTGTGAAGAAATGAGCGATGGAGACGAAATGCTGAAAGCAAAATTCACTCCACTCTCAACTCTCCAAACTCCACACTCCAAACTCCACACTGATCCCAGCTTTCTTTCCGGCTGAATGACGCGAGGAGGAAATTATATGTCTGAATTCACCATGGAGAAAACCTACAATCCCCAGACCATCGAGGGGCAGACCTATGAAAAATGGGAGGCCAGCGGCGCCTTTGCCCCCAGGATCGACAAGAGCAAAAAGCCCTTCACCATCGTGATGCCGCCGCCCAACGTGACGGGGCAGCTGCATATGGGCCACGCCATGGACGCCACCTTGCAGGACGCCCTGATCCGCTTCCACCGGATGAAGGGCGATCCTACCCTGTGGCTGCCCGGCACCGACCACGCCTCCATCGCCACCGAGGTGCGGGTGGTGGATAAATTGCGCAAGGAAGGGCTCACCAAGGAAATGCTGGGCCGGGAAAAATTCCTGGAGCACGCCTGGGCGTGGAAGCGCGAATACGGCGGCAGGATCACCCGTCAGCTTCGCCGTATGGGCGCTTCCTGCGATTGGAGCCGCGAGCGCTTCACCATGGACGAGGGCTGCTCCAAGGCCGTGCGGGAGGTGTTCGTCAGGCTGTATGAAAAGGGCCTGATCTACCAGGGCAACCGCCAGATCAACTGGTGCCCCAACTGCATGACCGCCATTTCCGACGCCGAGGTGGAATACGAGGAAAAGGACGGCAATTTCTGGCACATCCTGTATCCCGTGAAGGAAACCGGGGAAATGCTGGAATTGGCCACCACGCGGCCTGAAACCATGCTGGGCGACACCGCCGTGGCCATCAACCCCGACGATCCCCGGTATGCCCATCTGCACGGCTGCCATGTGATCCTGCCCCTGATCGACAAGGAAATCCCCATCGTGTGCGACGAGCACGCCGACATGGAAAAGGGCACCGGCGTGGTGAAGATCACCCCGGCTCACGATCCCAACGACTTTGAGGTGGGCCAGCGGCATGATCTGCCCATCGTGCGGGTGTTCACCTATGACGGCCGCATGACCGGGGCTGCCGACAAGGCCGCTGCCGACGAGATTTTCGCCGCCGGCAAGAACGCCGTCAACGAGCCCTATGTGCTGGACTGCGGCAAGTATGCCGGCATGACCACCCTGGACGCCCGCAAGGCCATCGTGGCGGACTTGAAGGAATTGGGCCTGCTCAAATCCGTCGAGCCCCTCAAGCACGAGGTGGGCACCTGCTACCGCTGCCATACCGTGATCGAGCCCATGATGAGCAAGCAGTGGTTCGTGAAGATGGAGCCCCTGGCCAAGCCCGCCCTGGAAGCGGTGAAAAAAGGCGAAACCCGCTTCGTGCCCGACCGGTTCGTGAAGATTTTCAACAACTGGATGGAAAACACCAAGGATTGGTGCATTTCCCGCCAGCTCTGGTGGGGCCACCGCATTCCCGCCTGGTATTGCCAGGACTGCGGAAAGACCATCGT
>Ga0310694_10004588_pt1 | contig 13320 bp, 16 predicted proteins | sample 174DNAGHGhighgp2_FD_203884 | JGI IMG/M metagenome (GOLD analysis project Ga0310694, IMG submission 203884) | Sheep rumen microbial communities from Palmerston North, Manawatu-Wanganui, New Zealand - 1742 DNA GHGhigh gp2 (v2) (version 2) | ecosystem: Host-associated > Mammals > Digestive system...
AGGGAGTGGTTCAACACAGAGGAGCTACAATGAGCAAGTACAAATTCATTCTCGACATCGACGGTGTTTTCACGGACGGCAGGTTCTACTACACCGAGCAGGGAAAGGTGATGAAGCAGTTCGGGGCGGACGACAACGACGCGCTGAAGCTCATCAAGGACGACGTGGACATCATCATGATTTCTGGCGACTGGCGCGGGTACAACATCTCGTCGCTCAGGGTCAGGGACATGGGCTACGAGCTTCACAAGGTGAAAGGCAACAAGGAGCGCGTCAAGTGGATGCACGACCAGTTCGGCGACGACCTGTCCAACATCATCTACATGGGCGACGGGTTCACGGATGTCATGACGTTCAGGGAAGTCGGGTACGCGATATGCCCCCACAACGCGAGCGAGTACGCGAGGAAGTACGCCAGCTACGTCTGCATGACGGACGGCGGGCACCGAGCCGTGTCCGAAGCCGTGTTCCACATCTTCTCCCACTTCTTCGGCAAGTCGTTCGAGGACGTGATGGGGATAAAGGAATAAGGAGGGGCGATGAACCTGATTACGTGTGAAGCCGTGTCCGTCGGGCATCCCGACAAGGTTGCCGACCAGATTTCCGATGCCATTCTCGATGCCTGCCTGTTGCAGGACGACAAGAGCCGTGTGGCGGTCGAGACGATGGTCGCGAGAGGCAATGTGATTCTCTCTGGCGAGGTGAAGACAGATGCCGTGATTGACGTGGATGCCATCGTGAGGCGCGTCGTCAAGGACATCGGCTACGACTTCGACGGGTTCGACTACAGAACCCTGAACGTCGTGAGCCATATCCACCAGCAGTCCCCCGACATCGCGATGGGGGTTGACCGAGACGGGGCTGGAGACCAAGGCATGATGTTCGGCTACGCCGAGAAGTGCTGTGTGCCGACCCTCGACAGGAGCGCGGGGAATTACCTGCCGTTTCCGTTTAACAACGCGCACATGCTGATGCAGGACTTGTTCCTTGAAAGGAAGCACAAGTATTTCGGAAGGAACTACCTCCGTCCAGATGCCAAGTGCCAGATTACGTTCGACTTGGACGAGGCGAAGTACAAGACGATTGTCCTGTCCCACCAGCACACCGAGGACATGGGCATGGACGACCTCAAACGGGAATTCCTGTATGAAGTCCAAATGTGCCTGTGCCCTGACTGCCTATACGGGGAAAGACGGGACAGGGGGGACGGAATCGTGTTCCTGAACTACGACGACAAGTACGACTTGTCCGAGAAGAAGACGTTCGTGTTCCTCAATCCTACGGGGAGGTTCGTCGAAGGCGGTCCATCCGCCGACACGGGGCTGACTGGTCGGAAGATTGCCGTTGACACCTACGGCGGAATCGGACGCATGGGTGGCGGATGTGTTGATAAAGAAACAGAATTTCTTACTCCTAATGGATGGAAAAAGATTGTTGACTTTAACAATGAAGATTTAGTTGCTCAATGGGAAGAAGGAAAAATGACCTTTGCTCATGGAGAATTTGTAAAATTACCAAAGACAAAAATGTACCATGTTCATTCTCCTAATACAATTGACATGGTTTTATCTGATAATCATAATTTTTTGTATCATACTTCAAAAGGACATTATCATAAAGTCCCATTCCAATCGGTTGTTGATAAATATTATTCTAATGATAATGGTTATAGAGATGAAATGCCAATATTTTTCAATTATGATTTTGCAAGTTCAAAAGGTGTTGATTTAACTGATGATGAAATCATGTTGCAAACAGCTTTTTGTGCAGATGGTACTATTCTTAATAAGAAAAAATGGCATGGAAGAATTCATATTAAAAAGCAATATAAAAAAGATAGACTTGAAATGCTTTTGAATAATTGCAAATATGAATATAAAAAATCGTCAAATGGAGATTATGACATTTATTATTTCAATCCTCCTATTAAGTCAAAATCATTAGTTGAATGTTTTCATGATGTTAATTTACACCAAGCAACAATTTTATCCGATGAAGTTTTACAATGGGATGGAGATAGAAAAACTTGTTTTAGAACAACTAGAAAAGAAGATGCTGACTTTGTTCAATTTCTTTTTATGTCCTTGACGGGGAAGACTTCCAAGATAATTGTAGATAATAGAATTGGAAAACTCATGAATGATAATCAATACATTAGAAAAAGTATTTGTTATACTGTTTATAAAGGAAAATTAAAATTTTGTTGCGCCTTTAGAAAAAATCAAAAGTATCGTAGTAAATTGGAATTGTCTGTTTATAATGATGACGATGATTTTATGTATTGTATAAATGTTCCAACGCATAATCTTGTTTTGAGAAGAAATAATCGTGTATTTATTACTGGTAATTGCTTTAGTGGGAAGGACCCCTCGAAGGTTGACCGTTCCGCTGCGTACATGTGCCGTTTCGTGGCGAAGAACCTCGTGGCGCACGAGATGTGCGACAAGGCGGAGGTTTCCGTGGCTTACGCCATCGGCGTGGCGCAACCCATGCAAATCATGGTCAACACGTTCGGGACGGGGGACGATGCCAAGCTGACCGAGTACGTCAAGGGCAAGTACGATTTCAGACCGAAAGCCATCATCGAGCGGTTCGACCTGCGTCATCCGAAGGACGACGAAGGATGGACGTATGAACGGACAGCCAAGTTCGGTCATTTCACCTGCTGGCTGTACCCGTGGGAAAAATTGGAGAAGTGACATCTTCATTTCGGAAATCCGCACCATATTTATGATGGTACGGATTTTTTGCAGGATAGACCTGTGTTTCTGGTCTGGTAAGAAAGGAGTGCGATTATGGAAGAAAAGCAAAAGGGATTCGATGAGTTGATTGACGATTTCATCGAACTGTCGTCGGCATCAATCATGATAAAAGGTTCGCAACCGAAGCAGAACGGGATGTACGCATACGAGGAATTCGCTCTCGGAGACGACACCATCATATTCGGAATCGAGGAATTCGGATACCACGACGGTCAGAAGGCGTTCAGGGTGGTGGCGTTCGCAAACGGCGAGCTGAAGAAAGCCCTTCTCGCGGATGCGTACAAGAGCGTCAACTCGATGAACGACATGTGGAAGGAATGTTCGAACGGGTTCATCACGGAGGACGGGAAGCACCATGTGAGTTTCTCCATGTCGCACAACATCCCTCGCGGATTCGGTCCAGAGCAGGGCGTGTTCTTCGAGATGAAGAACATCATGTCGAAAATCAAGGGGTACTGCAAATCCTACGGGTTTGAATCCAAACTCGTCGATAAGCTGGTTCAAGTTTTGGACAGCAAGAAAATCACGGCTCCAGTCATCAAGGGGGACGAGACTTCCGAGAACATCAGCGGGGATTCAATCGCCAAGCTCGAAACTTCGTACAAAGGCGCAGAGAAGGAAGAGGAAGCCTTCGATGAACACCGCAACAGGCTGACGCACGACGAGAAGGAAGTCGAACTCATGAAGACCCAGGCTACCGTCGCCGAATGCGCGGAGGGCATGAAAGTCCCAGAGGACACCATCGGAGAGGCGTTCGCGAAGGCAATCGGCAACAAGACCTACAAGCCTGACAAGGACAATGAAATCGACATGGAGTTGCAGGACACCGATGTGTATGTCATCAAGAAAGACTCTTTCCTCGGAAGGATGGTCAAGGCTGTCAAGGGCATGTTCGGCGAGGAGCGCGACATGCGCAAACTTGAGAAGCTGTTCGAGGAGGAATTCAAGGAAAAGGCGGTGGAGGAGAACAACCCCGCGAAGGAGAACAACTGACATGGCGAAGGTAATCATCAAGGTCAGGAAACTGGTTCCAGAGGCGAGGATGCCGTTCCGTGCCCATTCGGACGACAAGGGGGCGGACTTGTACGCGGTCTCCAGGAAGACAATCGTCTATGGCGAGCACAAGGATGTCGTCCAGTACGGGTTCGGCATTGCGATTGAAATCCCAGTAGGCTACTCGGTCCTCCTCATGCCCCGCTCGTCAGTTTACAAGACTGGCATGGTGATGTGCAACTCCGTCGGGCTGATTGACTCTGGATACAGGGGTGAACTGATGGCGAACTTCTACGTGGACGGTGAAAGCCACCCATACGAAGTCCCGTCCGACAAGCCGATGTTGCAACTGGTCGTGCCAGAATGCCTCGCCACCGAAGTCGAATTCGTGGAAGTGGACGAGCTGTCCGCAAGCGAGCGTGGCACAGGGGGATTCGGTAGCACCGATGGAAAGAACAAGTGACATCCATGTTGAGAACGCGCTCTACAAGGCGGAGACAAAAGCCACTAAGCTGGTGTGCGACTATCCACAGCAGTTCGAGCCGAAGTGCATAGGCGCGGAGATGCGCATAAGCGGAGGGCTTTGGTATCCGTGCTACGACTATTTCTTCGAATCGAAGGACTACATCGTGTGCCAGTCGTACAGCGCATGGAGCTTCCCGCAGTTGCTTGTGCTCGACAGGAACAACATGATAATGGCGGATACCGTCATAAACGACGGGACGCATGTCGAGTACGCCGAACAGATGTTCGAGCATTCGTTCTACAACCACTTCAGTGTAAACAGAAAGATGCTTGTATCGAAGGAGTTGCTTGATTCCATCCTCTACAAAATCATGGTCGGCGACTTGAGGCTGTTCGGAAAGGACATGATTTACAAAGCCATCGTCGAGGAGAGCAAACGGCATGTCATGCTTACATGATTCTTCCGACCGATGATTTTTCCATTATGGCTCGCTTGAATTTCCAGTTCGGCGAGCCATATTTTTATAATGACGAAGGAGGATTTTCTGACATGGAAGAACAGAGTCAACTGTCCACGCCGTTCGTGGATTTCGGAAGGAAGACGCAGTTTTCGCTCAAGACCGCTATGGGCGAGCCTAAGACCGCGATTCCGATTCTCAAGAAGCGCAACCAGAAGTGGTTCCCTATTTCGGACTACGGCGAGTGCTCATCCTGGGTGAAGCAGTATTTCGGTTGCATCAAGGAGGGGATTGTGCCCATCCTCGGAATGGAGACGTTTGTCAACAACTACCGCTTCACAATCAATGCGGACGACGCGAACGACGTGACCGTGCACAAGTACGGGGAGAACGAGGAGTGGGAGAAGAAGGACACGGAGGTTTCGGACGACGAGCTGGACTGGTCGCAGATTGACTTCCCGATTGACATCTTCGCACGCGCCCCGAAATCGGAGTACAATGTCATCAAGATTCACAACGACGCGCAACTCCACGGCGTTGACAAGAGACCCCGCACGACCGACGCTTTCCTGAAGACGCACGGGGAAGGTCTGGTGGCGTTGATGCCGACTCCGTATTCGGAGATTTCGTCCCACATCTTCAACGGGAACGACGCGGAGGCGTTGGCGAAGTACAGGTTCTACGAATCGGTATTCGACGACGTGTACGTGGAGATACCGTTGCTTGAGGACGAGGAATACCGTGAAATCAACTCGGTCACGATTTCGTTCTGCAAGAAACACGGAATCAAGATGGTTCCAGTCCTGAATTCGCACTACGACAGCATCGACGACGAAGATGCATTCCCGATTTTCCAGAAGTGCGGTGTGTTGCGCGGTGGCATGTCATACGAGGTGGATTATGCCCCACACATGTATATGAAAACCCGTGAGGAAGTCCTCGACACATTCCACAAATATCACGAATCCGACGTGTTCACGCAGGAAGTCATGGACGGGTTGCTGAAGAGCCTCGACGAGCTGTGCGAGTCGTTTACGACGCTCGACTTGGACACGTCGCCGAAAACCCCGCATTTCGAGAATTCGGATGTCGAACTTAGAGAGCATGCGTGGGCGGGCTTCCATAAATACGGCTTCGACAAGAAGCCGAACGCGCAGGTTTACAAGGACAGGCTGGAGTACGAGCTGAAGAACATCATCAATGCTGGCTTTGCCGATTACTTCATTTTGATTGAACGTATGTTCAATTGGTATAAATATGAAAAAGGTTGGCTTTCGTCCTGCGGTCGCGGAAGCGCGGCTGGCGCATTAACCCTTAGATGCCTTGGGGTTACAAAAATTGACCCAGTGCATCATAACTTGCTTTTCGAGCGTTTCTTGGATGCTTCACGCCTTGATGAAATTGTAAACAAAGGTGGAAAAGTGACAGGTGCCGATTTTCCAGACGTTGACAATGATGTGCTAAGTGCTCGTAAAGAACAAGTTAAGGAATATTTTGCAGAAGTTTACGGCAAGGAGAACATCTGCTCGGTCGGGACGGTCGGATACCTCAAAATCAAGTCCACGCTCAAGGAGCTTGGGCGCGTGTTCGGAATCAACGACAAGGAAATCAACACGTTGACGACCGACGGCATGAAGGAGTACGAGCTTGGGGACGACGGATTGCCATTGGATGAGCTTTGCGAGAAATTCAAGGAATTGAAGAAGTTCCTCGACAAGTACCCAGAAGTCGCCAAGGTGTTCAAGAAACTTCAGGGGACAATCAATTCATGGGGCGTGCATGCTGGAGGCATCCTCATCTCCGACAGACCGCTGGTTGACCAGTTGCCAGTGCGCGTGAACAAGGGCAAACTGGTGTCGTGCTGGAGCGAGGGCTTGAACGGTCGCGACCTCGGAGAGATGGGGTTCCTCAAGCTCGACCTGCTCGCCATCGAGACGCTTGACATCATCGAGGACGCGCTGAAGCTGATTCAGGATTTCGACCCGACTGGATACAAGTCGTTCGATGAAATCATGGAACTCATGATTAATGACGAGGACGAGAGGGCGTTGGGCAGAATCGAAAAAGGCTGGAACCAAGGCGTTTTCCAGTTCGAGACACCGCTCGCGCTGAAGACATGCAGTGAGATGCGCGGAATCAGGACGTTCGACGACATCGCGTCGCTGTCCACGCTGATGCGCCCCGCTGCGTTGCAGAACAAGTTCCCAGAGAAGTACGGGAGGAGGCGCGACGGCGAGGAGACCTTCTTCGTCCCAGAATGCATGAAGCCGTATATCGAGAAGGAGTACGGGATGCCCATCTATCAGGAGGGCGCGTACTTCTTCGGCATGTACATGGCGGGGTTCGACAAGGTTTCCTCGTACAAATTCATGAAGCTGTTGTACAAGGGCAAGATGAAAGGCGACAAGATTCCCGAATGGCATGACAAGTTCATCAAGGGATGCCTCCCGAAAATCAGGCACGAGGAGTACGACATTGAATTCGAGAACGGTGAGACTCGGCACTACACGGAGTACGATGTGCTGAAATGTACCGACGGCAAAGAGCACACGGTGAAGGAAATCGTGGAGCAAAACCTTGAGATAGAGGAATGAATGAAAAAGCCACGGCGTTGAGCCGTGGCTTTTCTGCTTTTTAGCTTTGTATGTCGAGCGTGTTCGGGTCGAGCAGGTCGAGATGCCAGAGCTTCTTTTCCTTGACCATTCGGTTGTAATCCTCGACGGCGTATCTGATGTCGTCCAACAGGCAGAAGTCTTTTAAAACCCTGACGACGGTTATTGGTCCCTTGTATCCCCAGATGTTGACTTCGACATCCTCGCGTTTCTCATTGAGGTAGAACCTCATGAGGATGTTCTCGCCTATTTCCTTTTCATACAGCCTCGTCGTGATGCCGTCCGCTTCATGCAGTCCCAAGTCCTTGAACCCTCGTGCGACGAGGTACTCGCCTGTTATCTTCTTTTCTTTCTTCATTTCCGTCTCCTAATGCCGTAACTATTTGTTCTACTATACAATATACATCGTCTTCCAGAGAATTCAAGCTGGAAATTTGAAAATTCGGCAACATGGAGCATATTACTGGAAAGGCGCATTTATCACAACAGGTAATCAAAGGAGAATCACATGGTAATTTTGTGCGGTTATGGAGTCGGCGTTTTTCTGAAAGAACTAGGGGTGTTCACTTATGTTTCGGAAAACGACTGGAGAAGCAACTGCGTCGATTGCAGGAACGACGGGATGTGGAACGACGAGCCGAAGGTCGCGGAATTCGCGCTTGCCTGTTCAAAGGAGGAGAATTTCCCGTTCATCTTCGAGCCAAGCGACCAGATACGTGAGATAATATGGAACAGCGACCTGTCAAAGGATGAAATCATAGTCCTACGCGCCAAAGGGAATGCGCTTGAAAACCTGCCTCTGACATCAGCCTCGGAAATAAAGGGGCAGGACAGGAAACTCATGTTCGACGCGAAGAGGTTTAAATGGCGCGTGGTTGACATCGACGACGACTATACCATGAACGACCTTTACCGCGACTTGAGGGGCAAGTGCGGTCTGAACTGCTCTGGATGCGGGAAGGACGTGTCCGACAAGACCAACTACTTTATGCTCCATGACGAGCTTTGGTGGAAAATCTGCAAGAAGGGCGCGAGAAACGAAACCGATGTGCTGTGCAAACGGTGCTGTGAGCTGATTCTCGGTCGGAAGCTCACGAGGAAGGATTTGAACGACGCGCCTATAAATCTTTATTTGAAAAACTGGAAATGACCATGAAAGCTGATTGGGAAAAATTGCATTCCTTATATTATAAGGAAAAGAAATGCGGTAATTTATGTTGCCATAACACAATGTTCCTTACGGATGACATAATCGACCTCGTTGACTTCTCGAAGGATTATGACACTATTGCGAAAATCATGAAAGACAACAGGCTGTTCTATTCGGAACTGGTTTATTCATCCCCTTCCTACAGGAAATATTATCACAATGTACTGAATGATTGTAGTTGCAGTGATGAAGAAACGAGTGAAAAACTAAAGCAATTGGAGCATAATTTTGAAGAAGAATTTCAAAGCGATTCGCTTTATATATTTGAGACGGTAAGTAATTTGGCGAAAATCAAAAAGGATGTGAATAAAAAAGAAATAAAAAGAAAAATGTACACGGGCTTTGACTTTAAGCTCATGAATGTTGCAATCGGTCAGATAATGGATGCGCATATTCTGAAACGGCAATATGAGGATTCCTTCTTTCATGTCAATTTCAAGTATTCCATCCTATGTGTGATTGGAGTGATTCTGGATGACTACATAGATTCATTCCACGACCTCGACAGGTTGGACAGAGCCAGATACGAACTGAATGTGCGTCTGGATGAGGAAACAAAGTCATACGAACCATACAGCTTCTTACAATGAACAAGAAAAAACTGCACAGCTTGCTGGTGAAGAAAAAGAAAGAGAGAGACTTCGATTCCTCGTATTGGAACTTGAACTGCGTCAGGTTGCCAGACGACCCAAGCAAGACAATCGACTGCACCCCAGATGGCAACTACGAGAATTTCAAGGGGCTTGTCTATGGCGACGGGTTCTACTACAGTGAACCGAACAATTCCACCCCGATACAGGAGGATTATAGAATCAGAAAGGAGGACATGAGGTTGCCGAGATTGCTTTGCCATTCGCGCATTGTGTTCGACGAACAAGGTATTGATTCCATCAGCAGGCAAATCATAGGCATGGATATAAGATGCAATGATGCCGCCACCATTTCCTGCGTCAGAGTGGGGCTTGTCACGGGCGCATGGGCAAGCAGGATAAGAAAATCCAGCAAGTACCTTACGTTGTCTGTCGTTTTCAAACTGTACGAAAAGAAGTATGACAAATTGAAAGGACAGATGGACCATGCGAGACTGTATCTCGGATTGTACAATTCCAAGTCAAGGTTCTTCTGCTGTGAATGCGGTAATGAGATAAAAGACAAAGATTTTAAAACATGTGAACTCTGCTGTCAAGACTGTTATGCTTTTTGCGAAAATCCGATAATATCGGATATATTTCTTTTATAATAAACATCAAGGGCTATGAGACATGAATTTTCGTAAATTCCACAATATGCTGGAATGCATGAAACGTTCCAGTGATAAAATCGGAGCGAACTATGTCAGGTTGCCAGACGACCCAAGTGGCATGATTGACTGCACGGCGGAAGGGAACTACAGGAATTTCAAAGGGCTTGTCGGGGGATACAAGTTCTATTACTGCGAGTCGAACAATTCGACCCCGTTGCAGGAGAACTACGCAATCAAAGACGAGGACATGGATATTCCGAAGCTTTTCGACGACTGCTTAGTGGTGTTCGACAAAAAAGGGCTTGAATCAATCGGAAGGCAATTCGTCGGAAAGGACATAATATGCCAAGAACGTTCTTCCTTTACTGGCTCCACCAATTCCGTCAAAATCGGGGAAGTCACCGACGCATGGGTGAGGAAGATTAGAAAATCCGACAAATACTATGTATTGTCCGTCATTTTCTGGCTGGACGAGAAGAACCATAAGCGGATATTCCCTCTGAATGAAAATAAATTCTATTTCTCGCTGGAACGTGATGCGACAAAACTCTTCTGCTGTAATTGCGGTAATGAAACTTTTGCCACCACATGCTCATCCTGTAAAAAAAAGAACTTCTACAAGTACGTGCAAAACCCGATAGTCAACAATGTGACACTTTTGTAAACAACTTATCATGAAAATGAATTCCAATAAATTCCACAATATGCTGGAGCGCAGGAAACGCGCCTGCGGTATAATCAAGACAAACTGCGTCAGGTTTCCAGAAGACCCAAGCAACATGATTGACTGCACCCCAGAGGGGAACTACGAGAACTTCAAGGGGCTTGTTGACGGATGCGGTTTCTATTATTGCGAAGTGAGCAATTCGACACCCATGCAGGAAGGGTATCGAATCAAGGATGAGGACAGGCACCTTGTGAAATTGTATAAAAACATACTATGCGTGTTCGACGAGGAAGGTCTTGAGTGCATGGGCAGGCAACTTGTCGGCAAAAGGATATTTTATTATGCAAATGTAAACTACAGGGAGACTGTCGGAATCGTGACGGACGCATGGATGTGGAGGATACGCAAGTCCGACAGGTATTCGGTGCTGTCCGTGATTTTCAAGCTGAACGGCAGGGGGAAGGAATTCGCGTCGCAACTGGGGAATAAAATCAATTTTGATTTCGGTCTGGTTCCAGAAAAGTCAAGGTACTTTTGCTGTGAATGCGGTAAGGAAGTGAAAAGCGACCATCGCGACACGCCTTGCGGGCTTGACTACTACAGGTTTGTGAAAAATCCAATACTAGAATCTCACGCAACCATCCACTGACAGGCTATGGACAAGACGCTTCTGCATCAACAGCTATACGGAAAGACGGCATCTGGGTGCCCCAAGGACAGCAACATCCTTGTCATTCAAGACCCGACCGTGGTGATAGACTGCACCCCCGAAGGGGACTACGAGAATTTCAAGCATGTCGTCAACGGGGATTCCCTCGTGTACGCCGAGCTGATGAATTCCGTCCCGATTGACGGGCACAGGATTGCCGACGGATTCGAACGCCTTTCAATGAAGAACGGGTTCGCCTTCGACGACGAAGGGCTTGAGAGGATGAAAAAGAGCATGGAGGGGATGGAGGTCATCAGATACGATGAAAACGGTCTATATGATGAAAACGGTCTATATGATGAAAACGGTCTATATGATGAAAACGGTCTATACGATGAAAAATTGTTGGGCAAGGTCTATGACGTATGGCTGTTGCCACAGTGCCTTCATGGAAGGAAGTACCATAAGCTCTGCATGCTCGCATGGATAAAATGCGGGTTTTTCGACAAACATCCAGATTTCATCATGATGTGCTACAGGCTCTACTCGTTCAGGCACACGTGCGGAATCTGCGGGGCTAAGGCTTCGTACTACTTCGCCGACGATGCGTGCGAGCACATGCGCAAGATGCGTTCAGGATGCCGTGTCCCGACCATTGTCTGCATTGACCAAATCGACGCATGGGGCGGGTTGTACATGTCGCAAAACGACAGGAATTCCATACTTCCGAGGTAGCATGGGAATGCCGTGAATTTCAAGGACATCTGATGAATCGCCTGATAGAATTGCACAAGACATACAAGGAGAAGAAAGCATCGTACAAAAGCAAGCACAAGTACGATGTCTGGAATGCGTTCGTCGCCACCGAAGACCCGACGACTTTGATAGACTGCTCCGCAGAGAAGAGCTACGACGATTTCAAGCACCTTGTCAACGGGGATTTGCTCCTTTACGCGGAGGTGGCCAACTCCACGCCCTTCAAAGGGCATGTCATCGAGGAGGGATGCGAGGACATGGTTCGACTTAACGCGAGGACTAAAAGCGCGATGGGCATGGAGGAAATCGTGCGGATGCGCAAGAGAGCCGTCGGGGTGCAACTGCGCCACCATTCCCCTTTCTATTATCCCGACGCAAAGACGGTGGGCTGTGTCGCCAAGGCTGGGCTGATAAACGACAAATGGGAAGGGCATCCGTACAAATCGCTCGCGATTCTGTGCTGGATAAACCCGACATGGTTCGACAACCTCAAAAACAACGATGGCATGGCGTACATTTCGTACAACGAGTACTTCAAGAAGGAGATTTGTTGCAAATGCGGAAAGACCTTCGGCTACGGGGATGAGTTGTGCGAGCACCTCGGTGGCGGAAGCGGGAAATATGTTCGCGGTCTGGAGATTCTTTCGGAATTCGCCTATTTCAACTGGTTCACCATCAGGAAATAGAAGGAGAAGGATATGAATAGTAAAAGAAAGAGCGTGTTCGTATGCGAGGCATGCTCAAGGGAATGCAAGGTCTGCATGTGCGAATCGGACTCCCCCGTGGCGTGCGTGTTCGACTCGTCCCTCAATCCAGAATGGAGAAAAGAGGACAAGCCAGAATTCGAGAAGGACGACCCGTGGAGACAGCCGTACTATGACGACGAGGAGTATATCGCGAGGCTGACGGACGGGCAGAAGGATGAAATCATTCGAAATCATTTTGATTGCAGGATGCAGTCTGGTTGCCCGTGCTTCCTTGACAAGGAGTACAAATGCGAGGAATGGAAGGCGTACTGCCATCTGACTGGCTCGGACGGCTCGGATTTCGAATTCGACGATTGCTGGTTCAGGAGCAATGAGCATCGTTGCTTGACGGATTACGTGTTGTGGAAAATGAAGAAAAGGGATGAAGATGGGAAACAAGACCGAAAACAAGAATGATGAAGACAAGACCGTGAGAAGAAGCGTCGAGGTCTGTAGGCAGTGCTTCCATTTCCAAGAGGACTACCAGTCCTTGTTCACGTGGAGGAAACCGATGATGATTTGCGAACTCGACATGTACACCGCCAGCGACGGCGGAGTGAAGTTGAAGGCGGGATTGAACGACAGCGAATATGAGAAGCTGAACATATCGAAGAAAAAGTGCATCTGTTGGGCGGACCAGTGCCTTCACGACTGGAACAAGTAGCATGGAAGAGAAGAAACAAGTGCTGAGGAGAATCGGGATTTGCGAAAAATACGATGAATTCATGCGCAACGGGAAGACGAAGAAGCTTGTCATTA
>Ga0310694_10004589_pt1 | contig 13319 bp, 27 predicted proteins | sample 174DNAGHGhighgp2_FD_203884 | JGI IMG/M metagenome (GOLD analysis project Ga0310694, IMG submission 203884) | Sheep rumen microbial communities from Palmerston North, Manawatu-Wanganui, New Zealand - 1742 DNA GHGhigh gp2 (v2) (version 2) | ecosystem: Host-associated > Mammals > Digestive system...
ATTTTTATTCAAATTACACCTATCAAAGTTAATCCCTGGTCTGCCCTTTTCAAATGGATTGGTAAAACTATAACAGGAAACGCTTGTAGTAAAATTGACGGTCTAATAGATAAAGTTGAAAAGATTGAAAAAGATGTTAAAAACAATGAAAAAGACCGCATACGTTGGGAAATTTTAGATTTTGCCAATTCATGTCGCAACAATCGTAAGCATACGAGAGATGAATTTCAACATATAGTTGCTTTAAATGATAAATATAAGCGATTATTACAAGAAACAAATGATACTAATGGAGTTTTTGAAGTTGAATATAATTATATTCAAGATTTGTATGCTGAACGATTAGAAAAAAATGATTTTCTATAAGGAAGGTGAATATTATGGTCTTTACTAAACAATGGTTTAAAGCCGCAGGTATTCGTGCAATAAAAACTATTGCCCAAACTGCTATTGCAACTATCGGTTCTAGCGCCGCAATAGGCGATGTAAATTGGACCATGGTAGCCTCTGCTTCTGCGTTAGCAGGTATTTTAAGCCTTCTAACTAGTGTTGCGGGCTTACCAGAAGTAAAGGAAGAGGAAGAAGCTTAAAGCTTCTTCCTTGACTTTTTTTATTTTTTATAGTATAATATTTTTAAAGAATATAAGGAGGACAATATTTTGGAAAAACATAGTAAAGAACGAGTAATTAATTTAGAAGTTTATACAGACGGTTCTTTAAAGAAAACAGGCGCGCAATCTACTTTTGGAGGTTGGGCTTATATTGTTACTCAAGACGGTAAAGAATTATATTTTGCTTCAGGAAATGAATCAAATACTACAAATCAAAGAATGGAATTAATTGCTATTAAAGAAGCTTTAAACTATGTAAAAACTGTCCGCCGCAATTCAGAAAAAGTTATTATATATAGCGATTCTGCTTACGCGATCAATTGTTATCTACAAGAATGGTATGTAAATTGGCAAGCAAATGGCTGGCGAAACGCTAATAAAAAAGAGGTTGCCAATCAGGATTTATGGCGAGAAATTATTCCATTTTTTGATAATTTTTGGTATGATTTTAGGAAAGTAGAAGGACACGCAGGAAATTACTGGAATGAAGAATGTGATAAACTCGCTCAAAATGAAGCTGATAAATTAAAGAAAACTTGGCGAGGTAATAAAAATGATGAACGATAAAAGTATTTATGAAGTATCTCGAAATGAATATAAAGGTTTTGTTGAACAAATTAAACCAGAATGCAGACGAGTTGAAATAAGAAAAGTAGATGAAACACATACCGCAGCAGAAATTTTTAGTATTAATACCGGTAAATGTCTTTGTAGTAGAATTACGTATTCTGCTGATTATGGGGAACCTGAGCCAGAAAAATATTATGTTTTTGAAATGCCTGAAAAATATGAACGACAAGCCCCTATTCCTAAGCAACAATTAGTTTTAAAAACCAAAGAAGAAGTTCAAGCTTTCTTTGATTTTTTAGCAAAAAAGATAAAAAAGGAGAATAATAAAAATGGTTGAACTTTTTACAAATATTCCAAAAGAAGTGAAAGAACAGACTGAGGCTATTGCCAATTTTATTTTTTTAAATTTTGAACCAGAAGCTGGTTTAAAATTTATTCAAAGTTACATTTCTTCTTGCGAAGAAGAAGATGAACGAGATTTTGTTCGTTTTTATTTTAATACTCGTTTAGAGCAGCTTTTAAAAGAAGGAGAATCTAATGAATACTGATTTATTCAATATGGAACCAATGCGTTATTGGGCTCCAACTTCATCTATGTCTCCAGAGATAAAGCGTCAGCATTTAGAACAAATGGCTAATAGTGGAGAATATATTTGGAGTCAAAAATATGATGGCAATTGGTCTCGGGCAGTTATTACTCCAAGTCACAAGGCTTTACAAACTCGCGGGATAAGTAAGAAAACTGGTACTTACGGAGAAATTCAAAATAAAGTTTTCTTTTGGGAAGATATTGCGCAAGCATTTGAAAATAATACTGTTATTCTTGGTGAAGTATATTTGCCTGGTGGTATAGATAAAGATGTCGGAAGTATTCTCCGCTGTTTAGACCCTAAAGCTCAAGCGCGACAAAAAGATAAAAAACTTGAATGGCGAATTTTTGATATTCTATATCTAGATGGATTAAATTTAATGAATACTCCCGTAGTAGAGCGTATAGAATATATTCCAGAAGTTGTAAGACGAATTAATAATCCTTTAGTATCTGGAATTAAATATCATGAAATGAATGAGCATTTCTTTGATGATTTAAATGAAATTTTTTCTAATGGCGGAGAAGGTGCTGTTTGTTACCGTCGTTCTTCTATTTATGTACCCGGTAAACGAGGTCCATCAGCTTGGGAAACATGTAAAGTTAAACAAGAAATTTCCGCAGATATTGATTGTTTTATTACTGGAATAGAGCCTGCCGCGCGCGATTATACCGGTAAAGATATTCAAACTTGGAATCTTTGGGAAGATGAACGAAGCGGCGAAAAGCTTAACGGTCAATTATACGGAGATTATCGTATGGGACGTGCAATTCGACCAATTTCTAAAGGTTATTATTTTGGGTGGCCTGGAGCAATTTATACAAGTATATATGATAATAATGGAAATATTGTTCCATTATGTAAAGTTGCGGGTCTTACTGAAGATTTTAAAACTCAATTAAGAGACAATTTTGACGAATGGAATATGTGTCCTCTAACTATCGGAGGAATGATGGTCTCAACTGCTCAAGCTGAAAGTGATGGAACTGGCATCTCGATTCGCCACCCTTATATAAAGAGTATTAGAAAGAATGATATTAATCCTAAAGATTGCACTTTAGCTAAAATTCTTTCTTAATATATAAATAAATAAAATCTAAGCTATATAAAATATAGTGAGGAGGAACCAATGAGCGACTTTGAATTTTTGGGTTTTGTTAATGAAGCAAGTACATTAGACCCAGTAATGTATCAATATTTTAATCAACTTTTAAAAAATAGAACTGTTATTCTAAATGATGAAATTGATGAAAGTATTTTAGAAACAGTAGTATTACCTTTAAAAAATTTTGAACAAGATGAAGATATTAATCCTGTTAAATTAATTTTAAATACTCCCGGCGGTTCAGTAGCCGATGGCTTAATGTTATGTAATATAATTGATAATTATAAAAAGCCATTAGATATTATTGTTCCATCTTATTCTTGTAGTATGGGAACAATTATTTTATGTTCTGGGAATAAAAATCCTAATGTTACTAAAAAATGTTATCCATTTTCATTTGCTTTATTTCATTCAGGGCAAACTGTCGTTGGAGGAGAAACTACTACTGTAGATGATATTGTAGATTTTAATCGCGGCGTAAACGCTAGAATCCGCGATTATGTTATTGAAAATACAAATATATCTCCTGAGCTATATGATTCCCATTATCGTAAGCAATGGTATCTTACAGCTCAAGAAATGTTAGAATATCATTTAATAGATGAAATTATTGGGGCGTGATATTGTGATTAATTTTCTTGACACTTCTGCTATTTTAAATGGAGCTATTAATATTTATGATAATATTTATATTAGTCCTATTGTATTGGCAGAACTAGAAAATATAAAAACCTCTATCCACAAAGACGATAGTTTAAAATATAAAGCAAGACAAGCAGTAAGAGATATTCTTATTAATAAAGACATTCTTGTTAAACCAATTTCTACGAAATTAATTGACAAAACTTTTAAAGAATATCCTTTTTTAAATAATATAAATGATCACCGAATATTATGTGAAGCTTTAGTTTTAGATAAAAAAGTAGAGCCTGTTAATTTTATTACTAGCGATTGCGCACTTTATGAGATTTCTAAGTTTGTAGATTTAACAACAGTAACTTTTTTAACAGATTCTTATCAAGAAAAAAATCAAGAAGCTTTCTATTGCGGTTATGGTAAATATTACCCAACAGATGATGAACTTGTAAAACTTTATGCAGAAGGTTTAAATCAAAATATTTTAAACGCAAAAGTAAATGAATATTGCGAAATTTTTAATCATGAGGGTGCTTTATCTGATATTTTAAGATGGGATGGGAAATCTTATCAGCATTTAAAATATACTAACATTGAAAATAAAACTTTAGGAATTAAAGTTGCTCCACGAAACTTAAATCAAAAAATGATGTTTGATTTATTACAAAATCCAGACATTCCAATTAAATTAATTACTGGAGTATATGGTAGCGGTAAAGACTATTGTGCTTTAATTCACGCACTTAATTTAATTGAGAAAGGTAAAAAAAATAAATTAGTTTTTGTTAGAAATCTAATTGATTTAAAAGATACTCCACAAATCGGTTTCTTACCAAATGATATAGAACAAAAAATTGGATGGGGTCTTGGACCAATTAAAGATATTTTAGGCGGCGATGAAGCTCTTGAAATATTTACATCTCAAAATCAAATTGAAGCTGTAAATTTAGGTTTCTGCCGCGGTCGTAGTTGGGAAAACGCAATTATATATGTTACTGAAGGACAAAATTTAACAAGTTCTCAAATTAAATTACTTATTTCTCGTTTAGGAGAAGGTTCAGAAATTATTATTAATGGTGACTATCACGGTCAAGTTGATAAAGAAATTTTTGAAAAGGATAATGGAATTAAAGCTATGCAAAATAAATTAGTTGGACAGCCGATGTTTGGCTGTATTGATTTAATTAAAACTGAACGTAGTAAAGTTGCTGAAATGGCTGGCTTACTTGATTGAGGGAGAGAAATCTCCCTCTTTATTTTTTGACTTTTTTCAAAATTTGTGTTATAATAAAAAAAAGGTGGAAATATATGAATTTAAAAAAACAAATTTTAGAATTATTTAGACAATATTATAATCAAAATGCGGGTCAAACTTATTTAGGATGTAGTAATGAAGAGAGATACAAAATAATAGCTCAAAGTTTTGATGATCTATTAATGGATATTTATACTTTAGTAAAGAATTATGAAGGAGAATAATATGAAAACACAACTACTTAAAATGCTTGGAGATTGGCAAGACGTAGTAGATGATTGCCGCGCAACAGTTAGTAAACCACCACTTGAAAAAGAACCTTCTTCTAAATTTAAAAGAAGTATTCTCATTGCGGAACACAGCCCAATTCGTGATATTATTTTTCGTTGGAAGTGGTCCGGAATTAAATCTTGGGTAGCAACACATTGGGTTCGTCATCATTGGGAATGTAGAGTATCTACACAGCGTAATGATAGACAAGATAAATATGATAGAAACAAAGCGCCACAAGATGCTCCAGTAGATTTTATAGGACAAGCTAATGTTCAACATCTAATTGATACAGAGCGTAAGCGTTTATGTACTATGGCGGCAAAGGAAACTCGTGACTGTGCTGAAAATTTAAAGTATACAATTCATAATATTCAACCAGAAATTGGCGATGTTTTAGTTCCTAATTGTATTTATAGGGGCGGTTGTCCAGAAGGCGAAAATAATTGTCACTTCTATGAAAAATTTTTAGAACGCCATCCAGAAATTACACCTTTTACAACATTACAAGAACGCTATGACATTTATAATAAAGAATTTTATGAGAAGTATTCTCATAATGGAGAATAAAATGACGATTAAAGAGCTTAAAGATTTACTTAATGATGAAGATTTTAATGATGATATGGAAATTGTAGTAGGTTTAGGTGGTATTCGAAAAACTCAACCATTGGTTGCTATTGAATATAATAATCCAGATTGCCCTAATACAATTTGTTTAAGTGGAGTAGAAGAAAATGACACTTGAAGAAGTTAAAAAAGCTTTTCCAATTGATTCTACTTTATTAGTTAATGGACACCAAATGAAAATTACTGGTTATTATTTTGATACATATAATTGGTGGCCTATTAATGTTGTTGAAGGTTTTAATGAAGAAATTAAAAGAGCCGTTCGCCAAAAACAATTGTGCGGTTTACGTGCTAAAACATCTGTGATAGATGATTATTTAATTGACGAAAATAGTTCTGATTGGCTTAATAAACCATTACCAATTATAAATGGAGACAGCGGTTTCCCAACTAAAGAAACTGCTTTACAGCATTTAAATATATTAGATATTTTTTTAAAAGAAAATTTAGAAGGAACTCCTGCTCCTCCTTTATTTTAATTTTATTAGTATAAGGAAGAAAGAAATGATTTGTGAAAATTGTCCTTATGGAGAATTAGTGCAAGTTGACTCATTAATTTGGATGGTTAAATGTTCTATAGAAGATGCTTTAATGGCACGTAAAGATGAATGTTGCTTCCCTGATATAATACAGAAAAAAGGAGTAAAATGAATGAACTATAAATTAATAATTCATTATGAATATATACGAGACATGCAAGAAGTATATAACGAACTTATTGAGAATGGCTATTTGCCTGATGAAGCAAAGCGGCAAATTGAGTCTGACTTAAAAGAATTGGCCGAAAAAATCAATTGGTGCGCGGATAACACTTTTTGGGGTAATTATACTGAAGTTGTTAAAGTGGAGGAAATTGATGGAAAAGAAAATTAAATTTAAAGTTAATTTAAATTATGAAATAGAATATGATAGTACAAAAGATTATTCCTTCTTTCTTGAAGATGAATATGGAGAAAAAGGGGCAAAGAAATTATGTGAAGCTATTATTATAAATAAAATAAATAGTGCAGCCTCTTATATAAATAATGTATTTCATATGCCCTCTGAAATAACTTATAATATTGAGGAGATTAAAGATGAAAATTGATTTTTCCAATATTCAAAGTCTTAGAATGTTTAATAACGCTTGTAGACTAAGTTGGTTTCATCATAAAAGACGAGTAAGAAAAAAGAATCATGCTCGTATACATCGCAGTCTTGAAATTTTTATGGGAGTTAAGAACAGAAAGATAAATCTTATTCGCGCGAAAAAATTAACTGGATGGAGGGAGCCATTGTGGTATTTAGTCAAAGGTTATTAATTTTATTTATTATGATTTTCTGTCATTTAATTGACGATTATAAACTTCAAGGTATTCTCGCAAATATGAAGCAACGTCAATGGTGGAAAGAGAATGCTGACAAATACTTATACCGTAATGATTATAAGATGGCTTTAATTGAACATGCTTTTAGTTGGTCTTTCACAACTACTTTACCATTTCTTGTTATTGCTTTTATTCAAAACAATTCGCTATTAGCAATTTTACTTGTTATTAATTATATTATTAATACAGCAATTCACGCTTTTGTAGATGACTTAAAAGCTAATAAATTTAAGATTAATCTTGTAGAGGACCAACTTACACATTTATTACAAATTATTTGTACTTGGATTATTTTAACAACAGCAATAAAATAGGAAGGAATGAAATTAGAAATATTACTTATCTATTGATAAGAATATTTCTTTTTACTTAAAGATGTGCTAAATATGTCCGCACATTTCAAGGAGGATAATTATGATACAAGAAATTATTAATAAATATAAACAATATCAAATAGATAATAAATTAACCCAGCAACAGGTAGCTGATAAAGTTCATATTAGTAGAACTCATTTATCAAGGATTTTTAATGGTGAAAGAACCCCGTCTATGGCCTTACTAAATCGTATGGAAGAAGTAATGAAAACTGGAAGCAGTAGTAAATATTAATTAAATTAACAAAATGGCAAAGAGGTATTCAGGTATGACAGGTAAAAATATTTATCGAGTATATACTCGTTGGCTAGCCTATGAGCTAAGAAAATTAGGATTTAAAATAGTTGGAACAGATATAAATGAATATCACCCAGAATATACTGTATGGCTTTTTGAAAATAGTTATGCATTACAACAAGCAATTCCTAATTTAACTAAGCAACATAAGCGTAGTTAAGGAGGAAACCTAAGATGGCAAATTATCAAAATCAACTAAAACTTGAACTTACAGAGTTAGATAAAATAACTCATAAGCAAGATGATGGAAATAGATTTATTCAGCCTATTAATTTTAAATATGAAGCCGCTGCAATGCGAAATTTAAATGGTAATGCCTTTAAAATTTGGCGTTATCTTTTAAGATGGTATGGAAAAGATTATTTCTTTTTTTCACCTGCGGCCATTCGTAAAGAATTGGGCCTTGGCGAAAATGGAGCAACAACCGCACGAAAAGAACTTGAATTAAAAGGCTATATAACGCCAGTAGAAAATAAAAAAAATGTTTATAAATTTACTCCAGTTTTACCTATTGATTATGAAACATTAAAAAATACAAAAGATTTAATTAATGATTAAAGCCACGATTTTCGTGGCTTTTATTGCCTCAAAAATTGTGGTATAATCCCACGAAAATCGTGGATTAAATGCCACGAAAAAAGTGGATATGCCACGAAAAAAGTGGAAATATCCACGAAAATCGTGTGAGTAATATAAATATAATATAAATATATAAAATAAATAAAATAAAGAAAAATAAAAAATATGGCGCGACGCGCGAAAAAGTTTGACTTTTTCTAAAAATTATGCTATAATAAATAAAAGAAAAGAAAGGAGATTTAAAATATGTATAGAGATAAACGTTGGCGAACAAAATATAAAGCCGCAGAACTTAATCCAAATTATCCAATTGACCCAGAGGTTTTAAAGAATCAAGAAGAAGCAACTGCTAAACTTAATTTAATTTATCGTGAAATTGATGATCAAGAAGTTAGCGGTAACGGTTTACATGAACACATTTGTACTTTTGAGATGTTAAGCAATGATAAGACAAAACAAGCACGTCAATGTAGAGAATGGTTAAAGAAACATCCGATTGAATATCCTAATAACGATTTTTTAATTTGGGAACCTTGTGATTTTTGTGCCATGATGAATTATGTAGCACAAGATGATGAAGGAAAAATTATGTATGTATCAAGAACTTTTCCTGAACCATTAAAGAAATATTTTGAAAAGGAGTAAATAAAATGATTACAATTATTCAAAATCGTGGAACTGGTAAGGCAAAGAAACTACTCGAAATTGCTCACGAAAATGGTGCAACAATTATTACTCAGGATAAGAGAGCTTTTGAAGTTAAAGCAAAGTCTTATGGTTTTTCTGATGTTGAAATTCTAGATTACGAAGATTTAGAAGATGATAACTACACTATTGACAAGCCGGTTCTCGTTCATAATGGAGATAAATTTTTAGAATATCTACTTGATCGCTATTATGGTTTAGACATAATTGGGTTCAGTGCTACACAGGAGGATTAATTATGTTGAATGTAAGTAATGAATTATTAGATAAACTTGTAGATATGGTTGTTGAGAAAAAGGTAGAGGTAGATATTAACGTTACGCCTGACTGTATGGAAATTAAAATTGAACCTTGGAAACCTTATGAAGTAAAGTGTCCATATGGGAAGGATGATAAAAATGGTTAAGGAAGGATCGTTTGGAAAGTTTAAGTATTTATTATATGAACCATCGCATTTAAATAATTTAAAAAATCTACCATTAATTGTAGTAATGCATGGTAGCGGCGAAATTGGCTCTTCACTTTCTAAGTTAAAGGCGCGCGAACCTTATATTTCATTAAATAATGGAAAATTTAAAACTGACGCCTATATTTTAATGCCACAATTACCTAAAGATACTTGGAAAAGTTATGCGGCGGAATTAGTAAAATTAATTAATGAAATTGTTATTACTTATAAATGCGATTCAAAACGAGTATCTTTAACTGGACATAGTTTAGGTGCAATGGGTGTAATTGAGATAATAGAAAAATATCCAGGCTTTTTTTCTGCTGGCGCCTCGCTATCTTGCGCTCATGATTACACCGATAAAATTAAAAATATTTCACATGTACCTATTTGGTTTCTTTATGGAGAAAAAGAAAGTAATTATGGAAAATATGCGCGAAAGATGTATGAAATTGCTATAAAAGGAAATAGTGATTCTAAAATTAACGCAATTCCAGGTTATGGTCATCCAATTCAGCCATTTTGGTGCAATGAAAAATATGGAATTTTTAAATGGTTAATTAATTTTTCTATAGGCCAATATCCAACATGGCAAGATTGGCTAAATAGTTATTATTTACTTGATGGAAGAGGAATGGCTACTAATGAAGTTGATAAGCCTATTCCTGATGATATTGCTAGAAAACTTGGCTTAAAAAGAGAATAAATATTTGACTTAATATTTAAATTTTGATATAATATTCATAGAAAAAGAAAGGAATTAATAATTATAATTATGATGACATTAGAAGAAGGTCTACAAATTATTAATCAAATTCCAAATCGTCCTTTTGAAGAATTATTTAATAAAGAGCAATTATCTACTATTCGTTTAAATAAAGGACGAACAGGACAACTTTTAGAAACTGTAATTTTACTTTTAAAATTATCTAATACTCATTTAGATTTTTCAAATGGAGAATTAAAGACAAATAAATGTAAAGCTGATGGTTCTCCAGATGAAACTGTTGCAGTATGTCAAATTTCATCTTTATTTGATGATATGATTGATATTAATAATTATGATTACACTCATAATTATGTCATGGATAAATTAGCAAATATGATATATTTACGTGTCGATAAAAGTGATTCAAACCCAAGTAAATGGAAATTTTTACCTCCAATTCATGTTTCTCGCAACAATTTAAAATATAATAAATGGTATGAAAAAGTAGAAGAAGATTTACGTTTTATTTGTAATAATATGAAAATAGCTTGTGATAAAAGAGAACAAATTTCTTCTACCCGTGGGCCAGGACATTATATTCAAATTCGCACAAAAGATTCGAAACCTTATCACGGAATTTATTCTCAAACGTATAAACGTTTTGTGTCTGATAAAAATTATGCTATCTATATTACAACAGATGGTCTAAAAGAATTAATTAAAATTTTTATGGAGTGATATTTATGGCATTAAATAAAGGCTATTTAACCGCAAAAACGGATAAAGCCTCTGATGAAGTTTATACTCCAGCTTATGCGGTTAAGCCAATTTTAAAATACATTACACAAGATAAAATCATCTGGTGTCCTTTTGATAAAGAAGATAGTGAATATGTAAAACTTATTCGCGCGAATAACAACAAAGTTATTGCTACACATATAGATAACGGACAAAATTTTTTCTTTTATGAACCAGATGAATCTTATGATATAATTATCTCAAATCCACCTTTTTCTTGTAAAGACGATATAATTAAGAGACTTTATGAGTTGAATAAGCCATACGCAATTCTTTTACCAATCCCATCTTTACAAGGTCAAAAACGTTTTCCTTATATGCAAGATTGCCAAGCATTAATTTTTGATAAAAGAATTAATTATTATACTAATCCATTAAGAAAAGAAATTCAAAAAGGCGTTAGTTTTGGCAGTTTTTATCTTTGTAGAAATTTTTTATCAAAAGATTTAATTTTTGAAGAATTAGAAATTAAGGAGTAATAAATGAAAATTTATTTAGCTGGGCCTTGCGATACTGAAAATCGTTATATTATGGTTCAAATTTCCAAAATCTTTCGCGAATATGGTGGTTATGAAGTATATTGTCCTTGGGAATTAAAAATTGAAAATGCTTGGGAAATGCCGCAAGAAGAATGGGCGCGAAGAGTTTTTGAAGCTGATATTAAAGCTATTCAAGAATGTGATGTATTTGTTATGATTAGCCCTGGTCGTGAAAGCACAGCTGGAACAAATTGGGAAAATGGCTATGCTTATGCTTTAAATAAACATATTGTAGTTATTCAAATTACTAATAAATCAACTTCTTTAATGACTTATACTAGTGCATCTGAATTTTTTAATTCTTCTTCAGAAGATTGCTTAAAAATTATAAAGCATATTATTGATTGCTGGGAACGATGGGGATTATATAGCATTGCTTTAAATGGTATTGATGGAAATTATATGTGCAAGACGGTGTTAACTTAATGTGGGAAATATTTAAAAAATTACATAATTATCATAGCTTTTGCCGCTATTGTGTTTGGGAAGGTAATTGGAAGAAAGCTTCGTGGATTTGTACAAATAGAATTGACCCGCTAGCGCGAAAACATCCAATTTTAAACTTTATCGTCGCACTTTAAAGGAGAAGAAAATGTCTAAATATCAAGAAATTCAAGATTATATTAAATGGTATCAAAATAAATACACGCAAAAAGATGGTACGAAACCAGTTCCAATTTTTGAAATTGTGGTTTTTGAAAATCCCAATAAAGAACTTATCTATCATAAGCCAGAAGGAGATACGTACTCTGGATTTCCCGATACCGGCGGTGAAAATTATATGGGATTCTATTATGACCTTGATACCGCGATTAAAGCTATGAACGAAAATTGGGCTGATATTCAAGAATGTTGTTTTCGCGCGGGTTTTGTTCTTTGTCATTTTCCTGGCTTATATCAGAGCGCGGGAAAAGAACAACGTATATATTTTCTTTGGGATGAAGAAAAGAAAGGATTTTTTGAAGCAGAAGAGCCGAATATTTTTAGGCATGCTGCTTATTAAAGCCAAGAAAAAACTTGGCTTTTTAAATATTTAAAGGAGGGATAATAATGAGAGAAATTACTGATAAAATGCGTATTGCCGCGAAAAAATATATTACTCCAAGATGGCGCGAAAAATATGGTTTTTTAGAACCTTATGATATTGATGAAGAAAAAATTGAAGAAACTACTTGTGGAATTTATTTAAAATGTCGTTGTCATTTTCCAGATTGTCCTACGATGAAAGATCCAACTCATCCTTGGGCGAGTGTAAGAGGAAGTAAATTAAATGGCAGAACACAAATTTCTTGTGGCGCATGCGCGAAAAAAGCTAGGCAATTAGAAGAATTTAAATTTAAAGAAATGAAAATTGGCGATACAGTAGGATGCTGGCATTTAGATGAAGAATTAAAAAATAAAGATTTAAAACAAAAAATGGGCTGGACAGGGCATAGTAAATATTATAAAGCACATTGTATATATTGTGGAATTACAGATTATAAAAGCTCAGATCATCTAAAAGTTGGAGATGATAGTTGTGTTTGTCGTTCAGGCAGCGCGAATGAAAAACGACTTAACAATTTATTAAAACGTATTTTTGGAGATAATGAAAATTTTTTCTATATTTCAGAATATGGATTTGATAATCAACGTATAGATTTTGCTATTTTTAATAAAGAAGAAGAGCCACTACTTTTTATAGAATACGATGGAGAATTTCATGATAGCGCTGAAATGCACAAAGGTGAATTAGAATTGAATAAAGAAAGAGATAAAAGAAAAGATTCTAAAGCTGAGCAACTAAATATTCCAATTATAAGAATTAATTATAAAGAACAAAATCATATTAATGA
>Ga0310694_10004590_pt1 | contig 13315 bp, 9 predicted proteins | sample 174DNAGHGhighgp2_FD_203884 | JGI IMG/M metagenome (GOLD analysis project Ga0310694, IMG submission 203884) | Sheep rumen microbial communities from Palmerston North, Manawatu-Wanganui, New Zealand - 1742 DNA GHGhigh gp2 (v2) (version 2) | ecosystem: Host-associated > Mammals > Digestive system >...
AGATGGTGTTCTTAGTTTGTTTGGCAGTGGACAACTGTGATAGAGTGCTGTCTTCAGGACAAAGGTTTACAATTAAGAATCTACTGCCGGGTATGTTGGCTGCTATTGCTTTGATGTTTTTCCGGTCTGCTTTGGGTATTGTAATCATTCTGGCATTCTTTGCGCATATTGTTATGGCATCGCAACGTGTGATGAGTATGGGAAAGAAAGTGTTTGCCGGAGTATTAGTTACCGCTGTCTTGGCGGTATCCATGGGAGATCGAATTCGGATGCAATCGGAGCAACTAATTCATTCAGCCCAATCTAGCGAACAAAAGGATAATATGGAGTGGCGAGCGGAACAAGAAGGAGGAAATAGTTTCGCAAAATATGCCGGAGCTGCGGTGTTTGCACCGCTGATATTCACGATTCCTTTTCCTACATTCAATGCAGCAGAGATGGATCAATACCTGCAGACACAATTAGCAGGTGGAAGTTATATAAAGAACATTTTCTCGTTCTTCGTGATTATCGTGATGCTAATGCTATTAATCAGCGGAGAATGGCGAAGGCATGTGTTTATATTGGCATATACGTTAGGTTACCTAATGGTGCTTGTGATGAGTAACTTTGCGCAGTCAGGACGATTCCACATGCCTGTGTGGCCTATGCTTATGCTATTTGCAGCGTATGGAATACAAATCGCGAAGACTAACGCACGAGTGCGGAAATGGTTCCCCATCGTGCTGGTGGTTGAGGTGGTGGCGTGTTTGGCGTGGAACTGGTTCAAACTAAAGGGACGTGGAATGATTTGACGTTTGCGACGTATTGGTAAATGGAAAATTGTAATTGGAAAATTTGAGAGATATGAAAACGATATTATTAGTATTTGGAACGCGCCCGGAAGCCATCAAAATGGCTCCGTTAGTGAAGAAATTGCAATCTTTGCCGGAGCAGTTCCGGACGGTAGTAGCTGTGACGGGACAGCATCGGCAGATGCTGGATCAGGTGCTGCGGATATTTGACATCGTGCCGGATTATGATCTCAACATCATGCAAGCCAATCAAGACCTATATGACGTGACGAGTCGTGTGCTGGTAGGTATGCGGGATGTGCTGAAAGAGGTACAACCTGATGTGGCGCTTGTACACGGAGACACGACGACGAGTACGGCTGCGGCATTGGCTGCGTTCTATCAACAGATACCGGTGGGGCATGTGGAGGCCGGGTTGCGGACGGGGAACATCTATAGTCCATGGCCGGAGGAGATGAACCGACTGATGACGGGACGGATTGCGACGTATCATTTTGCTCCGACTCCGTTGGCGAAATCGAATTTAGTCAAAGAGAACGTTTCGGAGGATCGAATCCTCGTGACGGGAAACACGGTGATTGATGCGCTGTATATGGTGGTAGATAAGATCAAGAATGATGCAGCGTTGCAAAACCAACTTCGCGGGGTGCTGAAGGATGCCGGATACAACACGACGCGGTTGGATGGAAGTAGGCGATCGGTGCTGATAACCGGACATCGGAGGGAGAACTTTGGAGACGGATTCATCAGTATGTGTACCGCTATAAGGGATTTGGCGGCGAAGTATCCAGAGGTGGATTTTGTGTATCCGATGCATTTGAATCCGAATGTACGGAAGCCGATCCATGAAGTGTTCGGCGAAGATCTGAGTGTACACGCGAATTTATTCTTCATCGAGCCGTTGGAATATTTGAGTTTTGTGTATCTGATGGAGCAGAGTGCGATAGTGCTGACGGATTCGGGAGGCATACAGGAAGAGGCTCCCGGATTGGGTAAGCCGGTATTGGTGATGCGCGATACGACGGAGCGTCCTGAGGCGTTGGAGTCAGGAACGGTGCATTTGGTGGGAACGAACTATGATAAGATAGTGAATGAGGTAAGTACGTTGCTGGATGATGCGGAGGCATATCGGAAGATGAGTATGGCTGTGAATCCGTATGGAGACGGGGCTGCGAGTGAACGGATTGCAGATTTTTTAGCTAATGTGTAATGTGAGAAATATGCGAATATTGATAATAAGTAGATATAAGTCGTTTTATGCGGATCATCAGTTGCCGTTTGTGACGGAACAGGGCGAAGCGATTCGTGCATTAGGATATGAAGTGGAGTTCTTCTTGATGGAGGGGAATTATTGGCATCAGTATTTCTCGCTAAGGAAGAAGATCAGGGATTTTAAGCCGGATATCGTGCATGCACACTATGGACTAACGGCAACCATGGCAGAAATGCAATCGTTAGCTCCGGTTGTTACAACGTTCCATAACGGTGAGACGCATGATTGGTATGTGAACTTCTTTACCTCGTTGATGTCGCTGCGCGCAAAATACGTAATCTATGTGGCACAACATATACACGATTTGCTATATTTTAAGGCAAAGAACAGTATAATCCAGCCATGCGGTGTGCCGAAAGGGAAGATGGTGATAACAGATTATACAGAGGCGCGCAAGCAACTCGATTGGGATGAGAATAAAAAGTATATCGTTTTCGGCGGAGCATTTGATGATCTGAGGAAGAATTATCCGATGCTGCGGGAAGCGGTAGAAAAAATAGAGGGAACTAACGACTGGAAACCTTTAAAGGGAGGAGAAGAGTTAGGGAATGTGGTATGCATCGAGTTGTATGGGTTGAGTAGAGCGGAGTGCGTATTACGTATGTGTGCAGCAGATGTATTTGCGTTACCGAGTCATAGTGAGGGTAGTCCGCAAGCATTGAAGGAGGCGATGGCGGTGAACTGTCCGTGTATTGCAACCGATATAGCGGATGTAAGGGTGTTGTTCGGAGATGAGCCGGGACATTGGATCTTGCGAAATCCAAAGAACACTCCTGAGAGATGGGATGCGGATGAGTATTCGTTAGATGAGTTGGTGGCATTGCTGAAAGAGGCATTTGCTTATGGACAGCGTACGCACGGAAGAGACCAAATTGAGAAGTTGGGTTTGTTTAATGAACAGATAGCAGAAAGGATAGTGAATATTTATCGGGAAATTATGAATGTGTAAAGTGTATGGAATATAAGATAGAGAAAATATCTGCGCAAAACTATGCCGCGTATATGACGATAGTGAAAGGGAGTCAATGGGGAAACCTGTTGCTACCGGATGAGTGGCAAAACGATATATGGGGTGGCGTAGTAACTGAAAAGGACCAAGTAATCGGTGGATGGGTAGGTGTATATCGCGGCAATAAGAAGTTCGTGAGAATGATTGCGAAATCGGTGTACTTCGATGCGTATCCGCTGTTTGCGACGGAAGAGTTGGCAGACAAGTATCAAATGCAACTTATAGAGTGTATGCGTGCGTGGGCGCGTGATGAACAGATAGTGATGTTCAACTTGACGCACTGGGTGCGTGGCTTTCGGATGCAGGATCTGAATATAGAGCATAATGCGACATTCCTGCTGCCGCTGCAAGAGACGAGTGAGGCACAATGGAAACTCGTGGAGAGTAAGCAGCGGAATATCGTGCGGAAAGGAGAGAAGAATGGGGTAGAAGTGCGTGCGTTGACCAGAGAAGAAGCGATATCGGAACTGCCGACATTGCAGTTGCTTCGTGAGCAGACGCAGCAGCATGCGATAAAGAAGAATGCCAATGCATCGATGCTACTCAAGTCCGATAATTTCTTTGCGAACCTGTTGAGGCATACGGATGCGACGTTGTTTATCGGTAGCGTGGAAGGCAAACCGGCTACGGTGGCTGTGATGATTGTGAGCGGAGAGACTGCGTATTATTATTCAGGAGGCAGCGATTATGAGTTGAACAGGCTGACCGGCAGTTCGGCATACGTGATTTGGCGAGCAATTGAGCACTATCGCGAACGCGAGGATGTGAAATACATGGATATGGGTGGCGTGCCGGTGAAACCGGAACCGACGCATCCGGCATACGGAGTGTACGCATTCAAGCGGAGTTTTGGTGGAGAATACGTGGAGTTTGATGCCGGGACGATAGTAATCAATACGTTTAAATATGGCGTGCTGAAGTTCTTGCTGAAGCAGAGGAAATTGTTACGTTTATTCAGTAAATCATTATGAGCAAGTATAATCTATATTTTACTTTGGATTATGAAATCCACGGCAACGGGGATGGTAATCCGTATGAGTTAATGGTAGAGCCGACAAATCGGTTGATGACGCTACTGGAGAAATATGGGCAGAAGTTGACTATCATGGCAGATGTGGCGGAGATCTTATGCTTCAAGCGGTATGCAGCCGAGACAGGGCGCGATGATTACCATGTAGCTGACATTGAGGAACAACTGCGAGATGCTATTCGTCGTGGACATGATGTGCAGTTGCATATCCATTCATCGTATTTCAAGGCTGTGTACAACGAGCATTCGTTCGATCAGTGCATCGAAGAGTACAACATGGCCGCGCTGCCTATCGAGCGGATTGATGAGATGGTATTGGAGTGCGTGGCGTATTTGGAAGAACTGTTGCGTCCGGTTAAGAAGGACTATAAAGTATGGCTGTTCCGAGCTGCCAACTGGAGCATGATGCCGACAGAGAACCTCTATCGCGTGCTGGTGAAACATGGCATCACACATGATACATCTGTCTACAAAGGAGGCTGCCAAGGAGGAAATGTATGCTACGATTATCGGGCCGCATATGATAATCTATTTGCATATCCCGCTTCGATGCTGAATATCAATGAGCGGGATGAGAAAGGACAACTGATGGAGTTGCCTATCTATACGGAGATGCGTCCGTTCTGGGATTTTGTTACACCCATGCGTGTGTTCCGTATGATTCGCGCGAAATTCCATAAGCATAAACATGCTAATGAGGTAAAGAGTGAACGAGTTGAAGAGTTAGCAAATATAGCTAACAAGGAAGATAGGAGCAAACTAACGCTAAGGAGTTTCTTCCGGCTTAGTCCGCTAAAGATGGATTTCAATCAGGTTAATGCACGTGGTTTGAAGCGGATGATGAAGAACGTGATGCGACGTTCTTCAGAAAAAGACCATGTAGATGTTATCCTCATTGGTCATTCCAAGACTTTTATCCCCTATAATGAAAAAACATTAGAACCATTTTTGAAATGGGCAGAGAAGAATGTATGCTGAAACGCATAGAAGAATTGCAACTGACCAATGAATAAGTCGCGAAACGAATCATCAAAATTTACGAACAGATTTTGAATGTATAATGTATGATGTGTAATGTATTAACATACGAACAGATAGATAGAACCGAGTGGAGTAGGCTTGTCGCTTCTTCCTCTACCGGCACATGGTTCCAGACGTCGGAGGCTTTTGATTTTTATGCGTCACAACCGGAGCTCTTTAAGCCGTTTGCAATAGGAATTTGCAATTTGAAATTTGAAACCATAAATGCGCAAAGCACTTTACGTGCCGTTTGTGTGGGATATGTGACGGTGGAGAAGAATGCGCTTAAGCAGATGATGACCAGACGTGCTATTATTGTTGGTGGACCTGCGTTACCTGATGATGCGACGGATGCTGAGGTGTGTGAGTTGATGAAAGCTGTGCGGGAGGAGTTGAAGAGCGAGGCTATCTATGTGGAGTGCAGGAACTTCAATGATTATAGCAGATGGAAAGGGGCGTTTAATGCAGCGGGGTTTGAGTACGTACCACATCTCAACTTCCATGTGGATACGAGTAGTGTGGAAGTGGTTGAAGCGAATTTGGGAAAGAGCCGGAAGCGTGACATCAGAACTTCTTTGCGCGATGGGGCAACAATAATCGAGCAACCCACATTGGAGCAAGTGCGGGAGTATTATACGATATTGGAGCACCTATACAAAACGCGTGTGAAGACTCCGCTGTTTCCATTCTCGTTCTTTGAGAAGCTTTGGCAGCATAAGGATGGGCGATTCATACTCGTAGCACTAAACAATGAGATCATTGGTGGAACCGTTTGCGTTGTCTTCAACAGAGATAAATTTGAAACCACAACACACTTGAGTGTTGTGTATGAGTGGTTTGTATGTGGTCGAGATGGAGAATGGAAGTCCATCTTCCCGTCTTCATTAGCAACCTATGCAGGAATCATGTACTCAGCGGAGCATGGGTGTGCGCGGTTTGATATGATGGGAGCGGGTAAGCCGGATGAAGCGTATGGCGTGCGGGACTTCAAAGCACGATTTGGAGGGAAGGAGGTTGAGCATGGCCGGTTTTTGTGCATCACAAAGCCGCTATTATATAAAATAGGAGTGTTAGGAGTGAAGATTTTAAAGAAACTGAAATAATATGAACATACTGATTGATATTGTGCATCCGGCACATGTACATCTTTTGAGGAATTTTTACCATGAAATGACGGGTAAAGGTCACAAAGTGGTTGTGACATGCAAGCATATTCCGTCAGCTATGCAGTTGTTGGATATGTATGGGATACCATATATTTATCTTGGAGAAAAGAAGGATAATATTGTGCTCAAAGCGTTAGAGCAAGTGTGGTATAATATGAAATTACTACGCATCGCCCGACGTGAAAAATGTACTATTGCTGTGGGCTCCTCTATTACTTTAGCACATATAGCAGCGCTGTCGAAATGGTCGCTGTTCAGAAAGCGGATAAACGCTATTCTGCTGGATGATGACGATGATGAGGTGGAACCGCTATATGCTAAATATGGTCACCCGTTTGCGGATGTGGTGTTGTCGCCTCAAGACACGCCGCGTGTTACACAGAAAGTAATCTATTATCCCGCGTATCACGAGTTGGCTTACTTGCACCCCAATCGTTTTACTCCGGATCCGTCGGTGTTAGATGATGCCGGTATTTATTATGAGCGGGATGCCAGAGGCAATGTGGCGAACGTTGAGCCGTATTTTGTGATGCGATTCAATGCTTTCAAGGCACATCATGATGTAGGAGTGGTGGGACTGACTATTGAGAATAAACGTCGAATGGTGCAACTGCTGAGTCAACACGGAAAAGTGTTCATCACTACAGAGCGGAACTTTGACGAAGAGTTTATGCCATATCAGTTGCGAGTACCGCAAGATAAAGTGCATAGCTTGCTTTATTACGCGACTATGTTTGTGGGAGATAGCCAAACGATGACATCGGAGGCTGCAGTGCTTGGAACACCGTCGATACGGTGCAACACGTTCGTGGGGAGGATCCATTATCTGGAGGAAGAGGAGCATCGTTATCGTTTGACGTATGGCTTCCGTCCAGAGAATAGCGAGGCGATGTTCTCGCGTGTTAACGAACTCCTCGCGATGGGTACTGCAACATTGAAAGTGGAGTGGGCAAAGAGACGTGCAGTGTTGCTATCGGAAAAGATTGATTATACCGCTTTTCTGACCTATTTTATAGAAAACTATCCGCAGAGTGCTGAAGAGACACGGAAGGCAGATATCTCCTTCTGGGATAGATTTAAATAGGGGATAAGGGATTACTTAAACTATCTAATTGATAATTAATGCTAATTAATAATAGTTAGTAATATTAAAACACAATAAATATGGTACAAATTATTCACATTTCTGATTTTCACTTGGATTCAAAACCAATATCTTACAAAAAGGAGCAACTGGTAAAAGCATTAGCTGAAGATCTAAAGAAGCAAATCTCTGAACCGGAGAAGTGTATTTTCGTTGTATCCGGAGATTTGATGGATAAAGTAGGAGAAAACTTTGATAATCCGCAAGAGGGATTTGCATATTTCAAGGAAGTATTCATAGATGAAATTAATGACAAATTGGGTATCTCCTATGACCAATTCTTCTTTGTACCAGGAAATCATGATGTGAATAGAAAAAAGGTGGATTCTATTATAGAGAACGGAACTATTGCAGCTATTTCTACCTTGGATGGAATAGATAAATTCATAGTAGATAATAAAAATTGCAGCAGATATTTGGAGCGACTAGAGGAGTTTAAATCTTTTGAAGCAGAATATTACAAAGATTCTGAACTTACGAAACAATTAAGTAACTTTGACTCGTGTTTTATTACAAAGAATAATATCGGAATAGCGTGTTTGAATTCCTCATGGCGCTGCTCAAAAGCCAATGAAGAAGGAAGCATAATAGTAGGAGAGAAACAAATGGAGTCAGCATATAGTTTCTTAAAAGGGACTGATATTAGAATCGCTATCATGCATCATCCGTTGGTTGATTTATTAAAAGAAGATAAGGAGAAGATAAAAACAGTATTGTATAAGCATTTTGATATCTTGTTGATAGGTCACAAGCATCATGTAGATATGGAGTTTACTCGTAATTTCCATGGAACATTATTGAGTTGCCAGAGTAATGCATCAGTGGCTGATTTCTCTGATGCAAAATATAATAACGGATATAGCATCATCAACTTTACAAAAGCAGGAAATACCAGAATCCAATATAGAAAATATTTGCCTGATTTTGAAAAATTTGTAGCGAACACAGATGTGGGAACAGATGATGGTTGTATACCTATTCCATATCCCAATGAAAATCAGATCGCTCAAACGACAATAGTAGATAAGGCGTTAAACACATTAGAGAATGTTCGTTTTGATAATGTAGATGAGCATTTATTTACATATGGACTAGATACTAAAATCCCGTGTAAGATTAATGATTTGTTCGTAGAACCGGTATTAAGTAATATCCCAGAAACTCATAGTACACCAGATGATATAGTATACTATCATTTATCGGACTTCATTAACAGCACCGATAATTATTTGATATATGGTCTCAAGGAATCGGGTAAATCGACATTGTTGAGTAAACTGATGGTTGAGTTCACACTTTCTTATAAGAATGCAGAATATATACCTGTTTTTATCGCGTATAATGAATTAGCGAATAGGAGTATCTCGCAAATAATCAGAGACTATCTGTCTATATCGTCAGAGGAGTGTCGTACTTTGTTAGAGCAAAACAAATTAGTGTTGTTGATAGATGATATTAATTTTGAGGATGCAGAAAAGTTAACAAAGGTTACCGAATTCGTTGTGCAATATCCAAATAATAGGATTATTGCGACTAGAGAACAAGTATTGGAGAATGTGTTACCTACCGAGTTTTTAGAATATAACGGTATCTTCAATTTTAATGTGGTCTATATTCAAAATTTCAAAGCTCAGCAGATAAAGAGTTTGATCAAGAAATGGTTCCCTGAGCAGACAGATGATTATAAAAAAAGGATAAATAGTCTGATAAAAAACTTCGAAGCATTGTCGTTGCCACGGACTCCGTTAGCAGTAACTCTATTCTTGTGGATTATAGATAAACAAGAGAAGAACCCGATTAACAATTCTATTTTGGTTCAGCAAGTAGTGGAGAATTTGTTAGAAAAGGCTCACTTTGAGAATGTGTATCAAAATAAGTTTACGTACCAAAACAAGATACGTCTTTTGGCTTATATAGCGAAAGAGATGGAGGAAAGGGGAGACGAAAACTTTAGCTATCGGATTAAGTATACAAATTTGTTGGATTATATTGATGGATATTTATCGGGGAAGAGTGATTTAAAATCTAAAAAGATTGTTGAGGATTTAGTACGGAGAGGTATATTAGCATTCAATGATGAAGAGTATATCAAGTTTAAGTTTGATTTCCTCTATCGTTACTTTTTGGCACTACTAATCGACTATGACGAAGAATTCCGAAAAGTAGTGCTGACACCAGAAAACAGCATGAACTATTTTGATGAGATTATTTATTATTCCGGGCTGAAACCCGATAATAAAGAATTATTGCATTTGAGTCAAAATATGTTGTTATCCATGTATGCCGATTATAATCAAGATGTAGTACAAAACTGGGCAAAATTAGATCCTTTTTTGAATTCAAGAAATGCGATATCGAATAGTTTAAGTATGAAAGCTATTCAAAAGAAGCCGACGGAGAAGGAACTGGAGAAGATATATGATGAAGAATTAAAGAGTATACCAATCAAGCGAACTATAGAAAAGAGAGAAAAGGTTCAGAAATGGCCGTTGGATAAGACGTTAAAATTTGCTGCACTTATTTTTAGAAATTTAGAGGAAGTGGATGAGCAGCAAGAGCGATACAAAGCATTGCAGAGTATAATTACCAGTTCTATATCATTGTTGCTTTATGTGAGGGATGCTTGGATGTATAATTATGTAAAGAATCACAGTACTCCTCAAGGATTTCCTAAAAACATAGACTTCGCATTGTTTATTCGATTAATGCCCTTGTTTCATCAGGTAGTTATATCTGATTGGATTGGTACTGAGAAAACAAAATTAGTCATTCAGAAGAAGATAGAGAATCATCCGTATACAACTAATCTATCGGAATATGAAAAATTTATGGATATCTTTACCTACGCTGATGTCAAAGGGAAAGATAGTTTCGATATAGTGCGGAGCTTCCTGAAGAATAATAAGTTTAAGTACATTAAAGATTTAGGAGTCATTAAGTTGATTCTATATTACTACCTGCGATCGAAGTCAAAGGAGTCCGATGCCAAGTACCTTAATTTAATATCAGATTTGAAACTACAACTTAAGCAAGTAAAGGACAAAGGTGCTTTCATGAAACAGATTTCAGATGGTCGAAATATTGAAATGCGTAAAAATAATAAGGATTAGCTTGTAAAAGACCGCACAGTTTAAAACAGAACAAATGAGCAGGAAGCAGATATATTATCTTTACATACTTTGGATAACAATGATATGAAAAAGATGAAAAGACGAAACACTAGTAGAATGGGAGAAAAGAAGCAAATAGAAGAGTTAGATATGCAGTGGCAAGCATTGCATAATGACATAGTGGAGAGATGTTTCGATGGAACGGATAATTTTGAATGGTCAAAAATATCCAAATTACCGCTTAAAGTCATTAACATTTTGCAGCCAATGACATGGCGCATGCGTGATGCTGAGGAGGCTGCGAGGGTGTTGATAGATAAGGACTATATTCATCCGGCTGCCATATTAATTCGAAGCGCGATGGAGAATGCAGCATTTATGCATATGTTTTTTATAACAGTGAAAGATGTGGTAGAGGAGAAGAAAGTGTTGGACAATACAGATGAGATACTGATGAACTTGTCATTTGGTAACCAATATAAAAAGGGAGAATTTATATCAGATGATGTGTTCGAATCCATGCAGGAACACAAAGCGTACCGTACAGGTAAATTAATGAAAGAGATTGAAAAACTATATCCAACATATCATAGCATGTATAGCGCTTTATGTGAATTTGTGCATACTAACACCGATGGGGTACAAGGTTGTTATTCGGAGTTGGACGAGAAGAAACATGTAACATATTATGGGAAAATGCTAACGAATGAAAGTTCAATCTTTCCGGCAATTGAAAGTAGTATGGTATTAGCGTTGTCTATATTCAAAGGGTATCATGATGCAATTAGAGAGATGTTGCCTGAGTTTATAGTGATATGCGAGAAGGATATTGAAAATATGAAAAGATTATAATAGAAAAAGACTTCAATATAATCGGATATGAAAAAAGACTTAGATGAGCTTTCAGTTGATATTACAAAAGTCTTGCAGTCTTCAGATTTAAAAGATTTGTCTGTAGATGTTGCGGAGATGACATTGGACTCAATAACAGAAAATGCGTTGTTGAGAGAGATTCCAATTGTAAAAACGCTATTGAGTATCATTGAGGTTACGCAAAATATATCAAACTATTTATTCCTAAAGAAAATCGTAGCGTTTTTGAATAATATCAAGGGAGTCAGTGTACGAAAGCGCAAACAAATGATAGCCAAGATAGATAATAGCGGTGAGTATAAGATTAAAGTTGGTGAGGCGCTACTTGGATTGTTGGATAAATGCGAAGACACAGAAAAAGCTTCTTATCTTGGGACTTGGTTTGCGGCTTTTCTTCGTGGAAAAATCACGTATGGTATGTTTCTATGTGGAGCACATATAATAGAACGAGTGTTTCTGCCTGATTTGCAATATTTTATTGAGCAAGATGAGGATTGGATGATGGTAGAAGATGCGGCCGAGGAAATAGCAGCAGGGTTGTTTTACATAGATTTCACCACAGCGTTTTGGGATATTCGAGATGTTGCAGCTGGAAAAAAGGATCCTAAAAAAGTAGGAGATGCGGGAGCAAAAATTACTTCTGTTGGTATAGCGTTGCGCGAGGTTTTTAATCGCTATTATAAGGGGCCAGATTACTATCCTGATCCTATGCTTGATGGATTATTTAGAAGATTCAGAGCACCAAGGGAAGAGTAGTGAAAAATAATATGGATGAGATGGAACAAGTCCGGTTGTTGCCGTTTGAGAACGAACAATGAGAATAATCGGAATTTCCGAATAATCTGTCAAGATTACCAGGCCCTCTGCTTGTAAGGCAGATGTACGGAAAGAGCAACCATCCGGAATTTCCGGATAGTTCAAACGGAAGGTGTGGGTCAAAAAATTACCACAAAAGGCCAACAAAAATAAAGATAATCGCAGAAAATTTAGTAAAAATTAGAAATATTCGCGAAAATTTTAGTAAAAGTAGCGATTCTATTTGTTTATTCGCAAAAATTTCTGTACCTTTGCAGCGGATTTGAGATTTCGGTTAGTGGATTAGTGGTTAGTGGTTAGTGGTTAGTGGATTAGTGGTTAGTGGATTAGTGGAACGGATTGCCCCCCTAAACCCTAACCCCTAAACGCTAAACGATTTTTAGGATAAAAATTATGGCAGGGATAGATTTATATAAGGAGATCGTGTTCGGATCGGCGGACTCGACAACGGCTCAACGGATATCAGACCTGGAGAAACAAGGCAAATTGCGGAAGATTGCTCCACGTCTGTACACTACCAACATGAAAGATAGTCCGGAGGCGATTGTGCGACGTAACCTGATAGAGATATTGGTATGGCGTTTTCCGAATGCGATAATCAGTCACCGCAGTGCGTACGAGATGCGTCCTACCGGTGCAGGTGAGTTATTCCTGACAACGACGCAGAACAGACGCATAACCGACTTGCCTGGATTGGGTGTGAACCTGATCAAAGGGCATGCGGCACTGAAGAGCGACATTCCCTACATGGGCATATACATCTCGTCGGAGAGCCGATGGATACTGGAGGTGCTGGAGTCGTCGCGTAAGAGTGGGGACGAGAGTAAGAGTCTGCCGCAGACATTTGTGGAGGAACGGCTGGAGAAGATGATGCTGCAGCAAGGTGAAGCGAAGCTGAATGCATTCCGTGATCAGACGCGTGAAGTGGCGCAAGAGTTGGGGTTGACGAAGGAGTATGAGAAGTTGAACAAGATCATATCAGCCTTGCTGTCGACGCATCAAGCGGATGTGCTGCAATCGGCATCGGCAGTGGCTACGGCAGCCGGAGAACCGTATGACGCGTCACGATTGGAGCTGTTT
>Ga0310694_10004592_pt1 | contig 13312 bp, 12 predicted proteins | sample 174DNAGHGhighgp2_FD_203884 | JGI IMG/M metagenome (GOLD analysis project Ga0310694, IMG submission 203884) | Sheep rumen microbial communities from Palmerston North, Manawatu-Wanganui, New Zealand - 1742 DNA GHGhigh gp2 (v2) (version 2) | ecosystem: Host-associated > Mammals > Digestive system...
CATCATATTCGAGATTATACCTTTTTGCAAAATTAGAAAATGTAGAATATATTCCTTCTTCTGGATTAGATTGTATATAATCAGATGTTGCTTTATTTGTTTCTGAAACAATGTTAGCAGAACCTTTTGCGATACCGCTGTAAGTTTCTTTTAGGTTAGCTCTTTCTATTGCTGATTTTGCCTCTTTAGATAATTGTTCAGCGTAATTCTCTGATGCAGCAGCTGCTTGTTTTGCTGAATTTTCAACATTACCCATAGCAGAATTAAAATTATCAGCTGCATTAGAAGCTGCGTTTAACTGATTTGGATCTACTCCTGTGTAACTTGTTAGCGTATCTTTTAGTTTTGCGTATTCTCTTGATTCATCGTCGGATAAATTTTCTCCATTTTTAATCTTGTTATTTAATTCATCCCATCTGGTAACATTGCTCAGTCTTGACTCGTAACGTTCTTTTTGATATCCAATATATTCATTATACGCTTGAGATGCTGTTTGCCTTGATTGGGCTTGGTTTCCTGCGGCTGTTAAAATTCCGTATCCAGCAGCTCCAGCAATAGCTCCAATAATTACGCCTATTCCACCAAATTTGGCACCAGAAAAAGCACCTAATAATGCCATTAAGACTGGAAGAGTAACGTTTACTTGTCCTAAAATAGACAAGAATTCTCCCAATCCTGCGACCATTGTTGATATGCCATCGATAAAATTCTGAGCATATCCTTGCTCTGAAAGGCTATGAATTAAATCATCAAACGTATTCTTTAAGTTTGTTAAGGACGCTTGTAGGCTTTCAAGGTATATATCATACTTTTTATCTGTAATGCCTTCAGATTCAGAAGCAAGCTTCATATATTCATCGACTTTGCCTTCTGCCATACCTTGCATAATAGCAGCAAAGTTAGAATATTGTCTTGTACCTGCGATAGCATTAGCCATCTGTTGCTGTTCTGCATCCGACATGCTTTCCCATTTCTGAGACAGCGCATATAATGTATCGTATGTAGAGCGTTTATTGCCCTTTTCGTCGTACATGTTTATGCCTTGCGCCCGTAATAATTGAGCAACAGCAGAACCGCTTATCTTATTACCATTTTCGTCTACAATAAGTTCGTTAGTACCGATCTTATTCATCCGTCCGAAAATAGTATTGAGCGTGCGACCAGCAACATTACCGCCTATCTGTGTAGTAGACGTAATAGCTGTAAGCATAGCCGCTAATTGTGCAAAAGTAGTTCCGTCTGCAGCGGCAGCTGCACCAGCTTTTTCAATACCTTTTTCAATCTGTGCAGCGTTTGTAGCAGCGTTATCGCCAAGAGCAGTAACAATATCTGAAGCAACTTGAGGATTAGTTATTAACCCTGTATTCATCGCAACAGTAATCAGCTTGGTTGCGTCTGCGACTTTAGTTCCAGAAACTTTAGAGAACTTAGAAATAACGCCTAATCTATCATTTACTTCTTCGTCGCTAAGTCCTTGTCTATAAAGGGTTGCGGCGGACTGTGTAATTTCCTGAATAGAAACTTTAAGCTCTTTGGCTTTCTCTATCAAACCGTCTCCAAGAGTTGACATCTGTTCATCTGATTTCAAAGTAATCATTTGAATTTCTGTCATTGTTTGATCAAACTGTTTGATGAAAGTCTTTACTTCAGAAATAAGCCTCATAAAGATGCGACGTCCGAACATAGAAGTAAGACGTCCAAATGTTTGAGACATTTGTCCTGCAACAGCATTAGCAGCACCCATAGCTCCAGACATATTCTGAATGTCTTTAGCTGCTCCCGCAGATTCTTGCTGCAAATTAGCGATTTGTGAATTTACTTCGCTCCATCTTTCAGGATTAGCGTTTTTATCAATACCACGAAGTTCTTCTTGTTTTGCAACAAGTTGAGATTGAATAGATTCCTGCCGCTTTTCTGCCGCAGAAATACCTCCATAATAGGAAGCTAAACCACGCCCTATGCGAGTTCTATCCAAACCGTATCGGCTTAATTTTGCCATAGTTTGAGACCGCATAAGTTGGTTATATTGATCATCTGATCTTAAAGCTCCTAGTTGTCTTCTATCTTCTTGTTGTTTCGCAATCGCTTCAACGGAAGATTGCTCTTCTAATTGAGCAAGAATAGCCATATGTTCGGCAAAAGTATCGTCTGTATAAAGACCATCTTCATGAAATTTAGATAATTTTGACTTTGCTGCGGCTATCTTCTTAAGTCTTTGCGCTGATAAAACTTTCGGGCTGTTTTTTGCTAAATTAGGACTTACTTTTAATGCAAGATCGTTTAATTCAGATTCAAATAATGCTTCATTATCTGACGTAATAGCAGCTTGTAATTCTTGAATTCCAGCCTGTTTTTTAGCAATGTTCTTATCAATGTCCTGAATTGTGTATTGTTGCAAGTCACCAAGCGTTGTTAACTCATTATCATCAATATTTATTGCTCTTATTAGAGGTGTAGCCGCGTTAAAGTCGCTGCCTAACGGGAGGAATCCTTTTTCATTTCTATTATTAAGGAGCATCTCCCGAGCTTTTTGAAGCTCTTCTAATTCATCCTTTTGCGCGTCAATAAGTTGCTTTTGTTTGCTTGGTTTATTTATTTGTTTATCTAATATTTTATCAATACTGTCTGAAGATGTTTTCCCCATACGTTGTACATAACTGAAAAAATCTTCATATAAACCAGTTCCAAGCTGCTTGTTAACATTCATTAAATGATTTTGAGCGCTCAGATTTGCTTGATTGCTTCCGAAAAAAGCTTGCATAATTGTATTATTTGGATCAAGAACTGCAGCAATTTCGTTTTGAGCATGTTTAGTAAAAGCAGCTTGCTTACTAAAATATGATTCTGCTTTTCCGGCACCTTTTATTGCATTTTCATTTTTATTCTTAGAAACACGTAAGTTTTTTAATTGATCATCTGCGAGAGTTGTAACACGCTGAATTTCAGCAATCAATGCAGCATCATCGTTATATGCTTGGACAGCGGCTTCTGCTTCTTGCGCTTGTTCTTCGGCTTCTTTATATTGTTTTTGTAATTCAGATTCTTGCGCAGTTCTATTTAATCGTACTTTTTTAGGCTTATGTTGTTGAACAGGTTCGTTTCTTGTATCTGTTCTCCTGCCTAACGTCTGTGCCTCGGGCGGGAGCTTATCAGATGTTGTAACGATAGCGTCAACAGCATTGCTGCCTTCGTATTCTTTTTTTACATCAGAGTATGAACGTTCCCATTTATTTAATCTCTTTTTTGCGTTATTTTCATTTACGCCATATGTTGATTGAATATAGGCTAATTGATCTTCTCTTGATTCTGCGTTATCAAGAACGTTCCGATATGCATCTTTACCTTTAAGTTTTAAAATTTCTTTTCTTTCTTGTTTAAGTCTTTCTTGTTCTTCTTTTTCGACTTGAGCCTTAAGCTCATCTGCCTTTTTTCTTTTTTCAGCAGCATCAGTTTCTGCTTTATTCTTGTTTTCATCCCATTCTGTTTTTACTTCAGGAATATAATCCATATTAGCAAAAGGAGTGAACATACCGCTTCTTTCAACAATACTATCTATTTCAGAGCGAATAGCTTCATTCCCAAAGTATCCAGCAGTTAATCCATGTTTTAACTCAAGTTGTAATGCTCCTCCGCCAATTTCATTATATCTTTTTTGAACTTCTCTTTCTAAGTCACCTTTAAATGTTCCATCGTTTATTTCTTTTTGTACTTGTTGGCTAATTTCTTTGTATGCATTGGCTCCAAGTGCTCTCATTCTTTGTTGAGCGTTTTCATCTAAAACAAGCCATTCGCCTTTAGCTCTTGATTGTTTAAGATCTCTCATTGCTTGCTGAAATTTGCCTGCATGAGTAGTTGTATCTATGGGAGACAATTCATTTAAATGCGCAAATATATCGTCCCAGTCGTAATTTGCTTCGTCCGCTTCTGGATTTAAATTATGGAACATATAATTTACTGTATCAGCAAGGAAAGCATTTTTATCATATACTGTTGCAAAATTTAATTTATCTATTTTTCTTCTCGCAAAAGATTCATAATCAAATACATCATTTTTATTCCCATCGTCGTCTCGTTCGAAAGACATTGCTTTTCTTGCGAACTCAAAAATCCGATAAAATGGGTTTCCCTTTCCGGCAATTTCCCACTCTTCTTTTGTCGGATCAAATTTTGTATTTGTTTTGAATCCAGTATTTGAAACAGCATCATAATGTTCTTCGACATCGCGTAACACTCTTGCTGTTGTTTCAGATAGATCAAACTGTCTTGATCCAAGCGCAATTGAATGGCTTAAACCCATCATTGCGTTTCGTTTATAAAGATTGATAGCATAATCAGATAAATCATCTGCGCTATCTAATGAGTAAGCCTTACCTTCATCATTAACTAATTTTCCAGTTTGTCGTTTTGCTCTTTCTGCTTGTTCTTCGTCTGTAAATCCACTTAATTCCTTTATTCGTTTATATCTGTCTGCTGTAGCGGCAAGAACAGGCAACATAATTTCTCTAAATTGGCTATTAGACCTTAAAGCAGCACCAAAGACAGTATCTCCGTCAAAATCCATAGTCTGCATTCGAGTAAGTATTTCAGACTTTGGATTTGCATATAATGCTTTTTTATCTATTCCCAACGCTGTACTTAAATCTTGAAAATATTTATCAATAGCCGCATTACCTGCAAGAATATTTCCTCCAGATGTACTTGGATTTCTGAATAGTTGCATTAAATCGCTATCAGCCTGAGCAAAATATGCTATCGTATCATCAACAGACATTTCTTTATGATACTCTTTATTTTTTTCTTTAAAACTTTGTAAAGACATTGCCTGTTGTTCTTGAGTGGGGGTTTCGCCGCCAGCTTCAATTAGAGCGTTTAGCATATCAGGAACCCATGCTTGCGCCATTGCATATTGTGCAGTTCCTCTTGGAAGAATCAAGTTTCCACCGCGCATTAAGTTTGTTATTTTAGCCCTAAAGTCGCGAACTCTTTCTTTGGCTGGTGCTTCATTTAAATATGATTCGTCTCCCTTAACCAGTTGAGATAAACTATCATCTCCACTAAAAAGCATCTGTTTAAGGCTATCAACATTATTCAGACTTGCAAGCATTTTTAATCCTACGTTACGAAAATAATCTCTTGCATTGTCTGTTAATTCCAATGTAGAAGCTTCTTGAGCAGAAATATATTGTACATCAGTTTGAAAACCTTCTGCAGTTGTTTTTGCTAAAATGTCAAATTTGCGTTCCTGGTCGGTGCGAATTTTATTTATTTCTTCTTGGCTTTTGCCTGCATATTGATTTTTTGTTTTAAGAAGAGAAGCATCTTCTATAATTGTAGTTCCTTCTGGAATAATAAGTTTACCGCCATTCCATCCTCCGGTAGGAAATACTAAATCGCCTTTATGAATGCCTTCTTCTAAATTATCTTCTGTTGCTATGCGGTCAGCATAAGCTTCTCTTAATTTGGCAATATTCCAAATAGAAGACGTTCCTTTTCCTCCAAAGTCTCTATGTTGAAAAGCTTGTGGGAAAATCTCTGAGTCAACAATACGCATACCGTCGTTGCCTGTAAGCATGACTTTTTTGCCTTTTGAATCTGTTATTTCCTTCATGTCTGCGACAACGACTTTAATATCATCAGGATTTACGCCCCATAATTCTTGCACAGACTCGCCTTCTGTACGAAGAAGTTTTTGGTATGCTAATGATTTTGCAAATTTTTCGTAAGCATTATCTCCTGAAAATGTTCTGGTTGTTTCTCCGTTTGTTAAAAATGTACTTGTTTCAGGATTTGCTTTAATCTGATCAATTAAATCTTTTCTTGAAAGAACCATATGTGTTCCGGTGAATCCGTTAAACACATAGTCTCCTAATCCAGCAATTCCGATTGGTCCTTTCATTGCTCCCGCAATTTGAGCCTTTATTGCGCTAATTCTTTCAGGTGTAGTTTCATAATCACTTAATTCATCAACAGGCAATCTGACATATACTTCATTTCTGTTTAATCCATTATGAACAAACTGATCAGCACCTTGTTGCTTAGAAAGCATGTTTTGCATCATGCTTCTATTTACACGAATAAAAGGTCTTTTTTCATGCGCAGTATCTTCATTCCATTCTGGAATAATAGCTTTTCCATTCTGAATAGCAGACAAGTCTAATTCGTAAAAATCCATTGCATCTTGTCTAGCTGTTCCAGTAACTTTTCCTATATTTGTCCAGTTGCTGATATTTTTACCTTTAGGCGCAATAAACCCTATACCTTTTTGATTTTGTGTGTATGTAGGTTGAAGCCATTCAAAGTTACTATCAAGAAATCTTGCTGCGTGCTCGGAATTCATCGTATAATTATTGTGTTTGTTTAAAATTGAATTTCTTTGTTTTCTTGTTAGTAAACTTTCATCTTCGATTTGTTCTATCCCGCTACTTGGACCACCGCGAACACCAGTTTCAAACATGTTTGCAACATTACCAGCGAATGCATTGACATGCGCTCTTGTGCTTTTTGGATTCCAATAAATAGACCCGTTATATCTGTTAATTAATCCTGCTTGCTCTGCTTCTCTTAACATAAACGGATGGGCGTTTAAATATTCCTGTATCAATTTACTTTCATCATTTGTTAAAGAATAGCTATCTTTTGATAATTCAGAACGAGTTGGATTTTTGGTTAAAGCAAGTTTTCTAAAAGATGTTGGAAGACGTTCCTTAACAGAGTTGATTGTTTTTTTATTTAACACATCCCAATCAACATATTTCTGATCATATAATTTCGAAACAGAAGTAGAGTAAATTGCTTTAGCATACTCTGCCATTACATCTTTACTCATTCCTTTTGAACCATCAAATATGTTATGTGTTGATAATATTTTGTTTAAATCAGAACTTCCTAAAAATGTTTTTATAATATCTTCTTGCCTTTGATTTCCGAACGCTCCAGATAGATTCTGAGCAACACTATTAAACGCTGCTTTTAATTGAGTTGCAGCTGGTTTCATTGATGCTGTGAACATTGCATGAACATCAGATGAAATCATTTGTCCAAGATTTTTAGATGATTCAAGTCCACTAGCTAAATCTAGTACACTTCTAATTGCACGGTTATAGGCATTTTGAAAATTTTGAAGATTATAATTTCTATCTGTGTTTGAAGTGGATGAATCAATTGCTTTTCTGCTCGACATTAAATGTTCTACGTTGTTGTACACAACATCGATTTGTTCATCCATGTCTCTTACAAATCCAGGTATAATCGAATCTTGATTTGAGTTTTTTAATGTGTCTAATGCCATCTTTAATTTATCTACGCCACCGCTTACTTCATCAAGACTAGGTAAAGCTTTTGAAACGTCTATTTCAAGAGGTATAGAAATAGATAAATTATCTGCCATAATTGTTCACTCCTTATAAAAATATATATCTATATAAAACAGAATAATTCTGAAATTTCCGCATTTTGACTTATTCCTTCTTTTGAATTAAAATATAATCAAAAGGAGGTTTTGTATATGAAAAAAGATAAAAAAGAACAAGAACCACAATGGCTCAAAGATGCCGCAAAAACTATGCTTCAAGGACAAAAAGAATCTTATGGTGATGAAGATCAGAACGAGTTGATGGAACTAATAGATAATAATACAGAAGAAGAATTATAAAAAAAGGGAGTGCCATTAAGGCACTCCCTTTAAAGAAAAATTAAGTTGACTTAAACTTATCCCAATCTTCTTTTTCCTTTAAAGCTTGTGCGTCCTTTTTTGTTTTGAGATACTCAGTCAAGTTCTTAATATAATCAGTTTCCTCTTGCATAATAGTTGGCTCAATAGAAGCAGTAATAATATCATGTATCCAGTTCAAAACATAAGGTTTAATAGAATCCACTGTATTTCGTTTCTCAACTTCCAACTTTAAAATACTTTCAACTTCAAGCCATCCGACATAAAAGTCAGTAATATCTTCTGTATTTAATTTAATAGTGGACAACATTAAATGCCAATCTGGTTCAAGATACCATAATCCATTATCAGCTTGAACAATTGTTTCTTCTTTAGCTTTATACATAAACTCACTATATAACATAATTAATCCTCCTCGAAGCTTGCTTCTAATGTAAATGTTTTGATAGTTTCTCCTGAAAGCAAGTTTTCTTCTTTATAATCGATTTCGTCAACATCAATTCTGCCATATTTATTATGTCGATACATTACAACAGCATCTTCTGAATATTTGTTTAATATTTCTTTAAGTTCTTTAACCGTCATAGTATCACTCCAATATTACGGCATCTTCGATGGTATAATTTTTTTCGAGATCGTTTAGAACATAACACGCGTCAGTATAATAAATAGTCTCAACATCTTTAAAATTTGAAACAACTGGGACATCCTGCTGAAGTTCTTTTAATTGTTCGATGAGATCTTTAACAGTCATTTTGGCTCGCCTTCCTTTTTCCATGGATTCAAAAAGCTTAACCAAGACTTTTTCTCTTCTTCTTTGTGTTCGTCAGGTATACCAAGCACAACCTTAGGTTCTTCTAATACTACCTTTTTAGGTTCTTCTTTTATTTCTGTGTTGTTGATAATTTCACACAACTGTTCAGTAACTACAAACAAACGTCTCATATTGTGTCTGGTATATGCTTGTTTCATTTCTTCAAATTTGTCATATTCATCAGATTCTGCGCTGAACGGATTGCCTTCTGTTATATCCATAAAATGTATAGTAAACTGTTTAAAGTTTGTTTCGTCTTTAGCGTTATATGCTTTCGCTATAGCTAATAACACATACTTAGAATCTTCTGACTTTAATTCTTCAGGCATTTCTTTATTTAATTCTTGTTGTTTTGAATCTTCAATATTTTTCTTAGCTAGTTCTTCTTTATATTGTTTATCTTTTTCTTGCTGAATTTCTTCTTCTACAAGATCAGCTGGATAACCTATTCCCATAGCCGCAATTTTACGACAACATTCAACCATGTTTCGTCTTGAACTGCGTGAATCAATACCTCCTGCTCTCCAATGCTTACAATATTTTTTTGCATTGAAAAACAGTTCACGAGCTTCTTTAATCTCAAATGGATTTTTCTCTGATGCTTCGATCCAATTTCTTGCAGTCGCTTCAAAATTACGATCATCATTTTTTTTATACGCATTTATCATTTTTTTGTATAGTTCAAACGGCATAAACAAACCTCCTTTATTTAATGTATTCTTCAAACCAGCTTATATCACCCATTGATTTTTCAGCAGTTGCTTTCTGTGCTTCAAGTGGTCCTTCAACAATTGCCATCTTACTTGGCATAGCCATCAATGCTTGTGCGCTATTCTTTCCACCGGCTCCTTGTTTGATAAGCGGATTGGCAGCTTGAACAAGTTTGGCAGCGTCCTTCGCAAACGAGTTACCGTAAATATTAGAAATAGACTCATAATTAAGACGCTTACCTAAAGCTTCTAATACTGCATTAAACCAGATATAAGCCATGTTGTTTATTTTGTCTTCGTCTACTTCGCCCAGGTGGGCAGCGACAGCAGCTGCTGCTTCGTCCAAACTTAACGTTTCGCTTGCGCCTGGGCTTCCTTGTTTTTTCTTGCTACTTCTTCTTTCTCGTCAATATGGTTAATACGACCGAAGATCTTTACAATACGATCAATCGTGTCCGCGTCCATATCGTCATAATTGTCTCTGACAAAACTAGAGTCATCAAAAGCTGCAACAAGAAAGTCATATAATAACTGGTCAGCGTCACGGTTCTCGTCAATTATGCCTTTTCCGTAAGTTAATAATTCGTGAAGCGGAACGGCTTTAATAATGCCGTAAGCTGACGCACCTTTATTTCGAAAGTATTTAAGCTTTGTGGGTTTTAATTCTATTTTTTGTCCATTAACTAATACACAATTATCTTCCAACTGATTAGAAGGTTTTTCTTCTTTCTCAGGCGAAGCATCAGGTATGCTATCTAATTGCTTGGTTTCTTCTGGTTTAGTTTCAACTTTGGGTGTTTCGATAGGCTGTTCTTCTTTTAAATCAGTTTCAGCCGGTGTTTCTTTATCTAAAATAAACCCTTCAGGCAATTCTTTAACCTTACTGGGTGTGGGTATCTTTGACATTTTACCTTTCTCCCTTCAAAACATTTAGACATTTATGTCTAAAAATAAAAAAGGGGATACCGAATATACGGTATCCCCCAAGTAGATAATCACCGTATAAACCTTTATATATAAACCTTTAATGTGAATTATCTAAATTAGCCGTTCTGCGCCTTCTTGAAGTACGCAGAGCTATAGCAGCCTTCGTCGTTACGCTTAGCGTCCAGTGCGGACAGAGTGAACTGGAAGGTGGCGGCACTCTTGTAGCTCGTGTCCATACCAGGAACCGTTGTAATTCTCGCACGGAAAACTTTAACTACATAGTAGCCAATGATAGAGCTTTCGGTGCAGTCGTCGCCGGAGCCGTACACGGGCCAGATAGCAGTAGCTTCACCGATAGCCGCCTCTTTGTTTGTGATGATCGCTTCATATACGCTCTTCAGTGTGGCATATACGACTTCGATTGTGCCGACTTCCGCCTCGTTGAAGGTGATCTTCTTCGTAGTGGCATCGACGGTGAACTCGCCAGCGTCAGGATTGGATTCGACTTCTTCCATGCCACGAATGGAAACAGAACCCGCAACAGGGGTTTCCAGCAGGGTGATCTGGTGAGAAGCATCGATTTCATGACGCTCGGAGGTGTCCAGCTCGTACGCGTTGTTCTGTTCATATTCGGTGGCATTCGCCATAGAGAACAGATCAGCATCGAACTTGCCGGATGTGATGGACATTTCAAAGGTAGATTGTCCGGGTAAAACTGCCACGGGGAACAGGGACCAGCCCGCATTGATCTCCGTGGTGTTGATTGTGGGCGTTACTGTCGCAGCAGTGAGCTCATCAAACAGGAACTTCCTGCCATCGCAACGCTTGAAAATGACCTTCGGGACGTCAGCGACGTAGCCACGGAAGGCTTCAACGTAAGTAGCCATAATTACATGACCTCACTTTTAATTTATTTATAACAACGTCTGATTCTCTCCCACAAGTTTCAGCCATGGTTATACTACGAGGTCCTTCATATAACCTTTGAGACAGTATTTATAAAGCCGCCCTTATCTCAGGCGGCGTTGAAATTATTAAAGTTTTTTCAATATACTTTCATATAATAGAAAGCAATAGACTTTCTAATATAACCAACAGTACGAGTGCCAAGATCCCAGTCTCCTGCGATCCAAAATCGATATCCGGTATCTGCTACATAATGTTCATCTGTTAAGTTTCTATAAATTCGTTCTGCTATAAGATCAGCACGACTTATCAGTCTGTCATCACCGACGTTATGCAATTCTTCTTGCTTAACATAAATATCGAATGTCATCATATTTTTACGAACATTAGCTACTTGTGTATCGCTACCTTGTAAGTCAGAATAAACTATTCTGCATACTTCATCTGTTAATAAAGTATTTGTGAATCCTGCCCGGATAAAGTATCTGTCGCAAAATTGAAGGATACCTGTTTTTGGAGGTATCTTCATAAGTCGCTTAAGATCATAATCTTTCCAGATTATTTCTCGGATAATTGTATTCCATGCATTTATCCAACCAAGCATTATGATATACCCCCTAACGCGTTATAAATTATTGGCTTAATTTGTTCTACAATATCATTTTTATGAAACGATAAAATGTCTTGTATGTCATCGTACAATAATGTTTTAGCTATAACAAAACCGTTGTGCTCCCATTCACTTGTATCATTGTTTGCGTTTGTATGAACAGATAAAGTAATTTGACCGTCTGAGAAGGTTAATTCTGCAACTGTAGCTGAAACATCTTCATCTGTTTCATTTGCTTTCTTTGAAGAATATTTTTTGCTGTTAACAAAACTTTCTTGTTTACATGCGTTTATATATTCCATCTGTTCTTTTCTGAATATATTTGTGTATTTTTGATTCAACGTTGAAATACTTGAAGCTATATACGATACATCAATCGTAGCCATGAATACCACCCGGTTTCTTTCTTGCATGAAACTTTAAAGTACCATAATTACCGAAAATATCTACGCCTACTCTATTAATATCAACAATATAATAAGTTTCATTACCCCAATTGAATTCATCGTCAATATGAATTTCTTTGGTTTTATGATTGTATTGTGTTGTAAAGATAGTAAGCGCATTAACTGTTTGTCCGGGAGTACCTGATACTGTAACGTCTTCAGGCCTACCGTCGTAACGGTATGCGTTGCAAGGAAGTCTATCGACTATTTTAATTTTACCGGACTTTGATCCAGGTCTTACGTAACCTAAATCGTCTACTTCAGCCTCTTGAAAACGTTCAATATTAAGCATCATGTTACATCTTAATGCGCGAGAAGGAGCATTATTCGATTGAAGATGAACTTCCCAGTCTAAGATATAAACTGAATTATCAGGTTCAATGATCATGTCTCCTTTTCGGATGCCGCTTGTGCGAGAACATCTGATATTCATATTATTATCAGTATTTTCGTAGCGGCTCTTTGTAGAGTCAGAATATATTTCTCCACGAATATAAGTTGGCACATAATTGTCTTTAAACTGATCGTACCAGTTATGAAGCAGTTCAAAGTCCATTACTGTGTCAGGGATATCCTGCTCTAAAAACTTATCGAAATCAGCGGCGAGTGTCCTTGGGACCCTAAACCGCTTGGAAGTACCTTGCGGTACATAGGGAATAGACATTATTACCACCTTATTTCATTGTTCTTGCAAGATATTCACTGAAAGACATTGTATTAGCTTTAACTCCATTGCAGGATAAATTCTGCGGCAAACGTTTTACTGCATTTGCCTGATCTAGAAGTTTATGCCTAATTTTTTGAAACCTTTCAGTTAATTCAGGCGACCATTCTTGCTTTTGTTTATTGCCTGAAAAATAATAAAAAGCGTCTTCAATATCCATTAAGACTCTTTTCAACTCTAAGCTAAGCATTTCAGTATAGTCAATAAAGTCATATTCTTTTTCAACTATAGTTTCAAGATCTTTATTTTTATATTCGATCTTCACTTTAAAATCACTCATTTACCTTCACCCTTAAGTCTCGTTTACATCACGAGCCATCATTTTATGAAAAACACGAATTCGATCAGTTTCAAGATCATCAATTTCTTGTTGAATTGACTTATATCCTTCTTTAGCTCCTGTTACAGATAGTGCATCTGTTGTATAGCTCATAGCTGAGTCTCCTGCAACATCGTTATATACTTTTCTGTAAAAGTTTAATTTACAAAGAATATAAATATATTCT
>Ga0310694_10004596_pt1 | contig 13302 bp, 9 predicted proteins | sample 174DNAGHGhighgp2_FD_203884 | JGI IMG/M metagenome (GOLD analysis project Ga0310694, IMG submission 203884) | Sheep rumen microbial communities from Palmerston North, Manawatu-Wanganui, New Zealand - 1742 DNA GHGhigh gp2 (v2) (version 2) | ecosystem: Host-associated > Mammals > Digestive system >...
CAAGGGACGGCTTTATTGTCAAGCGCACGGACAGCAGAGAATCCTCAATACGGGCAAGACGGTCAAGTTTCACATGGAGACCGGGCTTCTCGACAAGGCCGGTGCCCGTGCGATGAAAAGGCTCATTGCCGAGAGACCATGAACGATATTGTCTCGATAGTTGTTGTTGAGGATGATGCCGTGATCCGCACGGTGCTTGAGATGAATCTTGCTGCCGAGGGGTTCACCAAGGTGGTTGCATGCGAGCGCGGCGATGAGGGGCTGGATGCGATTCGCCGCCGCAAGCCAGACCTCGTGCTGCTGGATGTGATGCTTCCGGGGGTGGACGGGTTCACGATCTGCAGCAGGGTGCGCGCCACGCCGGCGCTCTCTGGAACACGCATAGTGATGCTCACCGCCCGCACCGAGAGCGAGGACATCGTGCGGGGGCTTGAGTGCGGTGCGGACGACTATGTGACGAAGCCATTCGACCGAAAGGTGCTTATGGCCCGCATACGTGCTGTGTTGCGGCGCGGCGCGCCGATAGCGGTGAATGCCGATTTCGATGGCCTCACGTTGAGCGAAGAGGGGTATTCAGCCAAGCTTGATGGCGATGAGCTTAAGCTGCCGCCAGGGGAATTTCGCATACTGGCTCTTCTGGTGTCGCATCGTGGGCGGGTTCTCACGCGTTCGCGCATTCTTGATTCCGTGCAGAGTGGAGATAAGTTTACCGCCGAACGTACGATCGATGTGCAGATAGCGAACCTTCGCCGTAAACTGGGGCGTTGGGCGGATCACATTGAGACGATTCGCGGAGTCGGCTACCGCGTTAAGCCATGAGGATGTCCAATTCAGATTTTCTTCCGCCGTTGCTTGTTGCCGCAGGATTGATTGGAGCGGTGGCGGTGTTCGTCTCCGAAACATATTCGTTTCGCGATGCCGTCACAGGATGGGCGGTGCGCGACCTGAAGGCGCGCACGGAATTGGCCTCCGCAAATCTGCGCGAGCCGCTGGCGACAGGCGACTTCAACAGGATACATGAATTCGGGGCTGCATGTGCGGCGGAAGGTGTAAGGCTTACGGTGTTCAGTGCGCCTGGGGGTGTGGTGTTCGATTCCACGGGGCGTCCTGCCGCAGAGCCGAAGTCGATTTTCTCCGAGCATCCGTGCGGCGATTTCAGGGTGCGTCTTGGTTTGCCGCTCGAACGTGTGATGGCGCCGTACCGTCGTGCGCGCGTGGGATTTGCGCTTGCTGCGCTTGTCGGTGGCGCCGGCGTGATGCTGATAGTGCTTTTCACTTTCAGGCAGCGCGCGCGTATGCGTGAACTTGCCCGCGAACGCGACGCCCAGCGGAAGCTGGTGGAGGAGATGAAGAAGGTCGAGGCGTTCAGACGGGATTTCATCGCCGATGTGTCGCACGAGATCAAGACTCCGCTTACCGGCATCATCGGCTCTGTCGATCTTCTGACATCAAGTGAGTTGCCCAAGGAGATGCGCGGAAAGCTTCTTGGAATGGTGAAGCAAGAGTCCGAACGGCTCAATGCGCTCGCGCAGGGAATACTTTCGCTGGCGCGCCTTGAACGCGGCGATGCCTTAGACGCGGTGAACCGCGTCCGCACCGATCTGCCGAAACTTATCCGCGATACAGTCGAGCGTCTTAGGCCGCAGGCGGCGGCGAAGGGCATATCTCTTGTCGTAGATGAGCTTGCCCCTTGCCAGATTGAATGCGATGCGCAGCTGATTGCAAGTGCGGTGTCAAATCTTGTCGCAAATGCCATCCGCCATTCTGGATCGAAGGATGTTGCCGTTGCCGCAAGACCGGAAGGCGGCAAGGTTCTGATATCTGTAGAGGATCACGGGATTGGGATACCGCCAGAACAGAGAGATCGTGTGTTCGAACGGTTCCATCGTGTGGATGTGGCGCGCAGCGCCGACACTGGCGGTGCGGGACTTGGCCTTGCCATAGTGCGGCGGATTGCGAAGCTTCACGGTGGCGAGGCTACGCTTGAGGCTGTAGAACCTTCCGGATGCCGTTTTGTGGTTTCATTGCCACATTCGTAGGATTTCAACCATTGGCATTGTGTGTATGGTAGCGGTTGCGTTTGTGGTATAATACGCAATGTTTTTGTTGATGACATGGAGAGATAGATGTTCAAGCCAGTATCGAACAAGGTTGCGTTTCCGAAGATGGAGGAAGATATCCTCTCGTTTTGGGAGAAGGATGGCACGTTCCAGAAATCGCTGAAGAAGAACGAAGGAAAGGAACGCTACAAGTTCTATGATGGCCCGCCGTTTGCGACGGGGCTGCCGCACTATGGCCATCTCCTGGCCGGCACCATCAAGGATATCGTGCCGCGCTACCAGACGATGCGAGGCAAGTACGTGGAACGTCGTTTCGGCTGGGATACGCACGGGCTGCCGATCGAGGCGCTGGCTCAGGATGCGCTCGGCATCGCGGGCGCGCCGGAGATCAAGGCGCTGGGCGTCGATAAGTTCAACGAGCAGTGCCGCTCGATGGTGCTGAAGTACGTGAACGAGTGGCGCAAGACGGTTACGCGCATGGGGCGTTGGGTCGATTTCGACCACGACTACAAGACGATGGAGCCGGGCTTCATGGAAAGCGTCTGGTGGGTGTTCAAGCAGCTCTGGGACCAGGGTCGCGTCTATCGCAGCCATCGCATCATGCCGTATTCGTGGAAGCTCTCCACACCGCTCTCCAACTTCGAGGCAGGCAGCAACTACAAGGATGTGCAGGATCCGACCGTGACGGTGCGCACAAAGGCGCTCACGGGCGCGAGTGCCACGATGAACGGCCTACTCGCGAAGGAACATACCATCTATCTGCTTGTCTGGACGACCACGCCGTGGACTCTGCCGGAGAACCTCGCCATCTGCGCTGGCGCGAATATCGACTATGTCGCCGTGCGCGACGTGACCGATGAGGCGCGCCCGGTCTATGTCATGGCGAAGGCGCGTCTGCCGCACATCTTCAAGAAGGCGGAGCAGTACGAGACCGTGGCCGAATTCAAAGGTTCGGAGCTGAAGGGCACGACCTATGAACCGATGTTCCCGTATTTCGCCGACAAGAAGGCGGAAGGGGCGTTTGTCGTCCTCAACGACGACTATGTGACGACAGATGACGGCGTGGGCCTCGTCCATATTGCGCCAGCCTATGGTGAAGACGACTTCCGCGTGTGCAAGGAAGCGGGGATCACGGCGTTCGCGGATCCGCTTGACGCAAGCTGCAACTTCACGAGCGAAGTGCCGGAGTACAAGGGCCGTTTCTGCAAGGACTGCGACAAGGATATCATCAAGCGTCTCAAGGCCGAGGGCAAGCTCGTCCATCAGGCGACGATCGTCCACTCCTATCCGTTCTGCGACCGCACCGATACGCCGCTCATCTACCGCGCGATCGACGCATGGTATGTGCGCGTGGAAGACCTGCATGCGCGTCTCGCCAAGAACAACGCCACGGTGCACTGGACGCCGGACTACGTAGGAGAGAAGCGCTTCGGCAATTGGCTGGAGGAAGCGCGCGACTGGAACATCTCGCGCAACCGCTTCTGGGGAAGCTGCATTCCGGTGTGGATCAACGACGACGACCCGTCCGACATGATCTGCATTGGCTCCGTCAAGGAGCTTGAGGCGCTTTCGGGCGAGAAGGTGACGGATCTCCACAAGCATTTCATCGACAGGATCGTCATCAAAAAGGACGGCAAGACCTACCACCGCACTCCCGAAGTGCTGGACTGCTGGTTTGAAAGCGGCTCCATGCCCTACGCCCAGCAGCACTACATGGGCGAGGGCGATGCCGCGCAGTTCTTCCCTGCCGATTTCATCGCCGAGGGGCTTGACCAGACGCGCGGGTGGTTCTACACGCTCATGGTGCTGGGCACCTGCCTTTTCGACAAGTCGCCGTACCGCAACGTGATCGTCAACGGCCTTGTGCTCGCCGAGGACGGCAAGAAGATGTCGAAGCGGCTCAAGAACTATCCCGATCCGAGCAAGATGCTCGATACCTACGGCGCCGATGCCATTCGCCTCTACATGATCTACTCTCCCGTCGTCCGCGCCGAGAACCTGAAGTTCTCCGAGAACGGCGTGAAGCAGCTCATGCGCGACCTTCTCATTCCGTGGTGGAACGCATACTCTTTCTTCGTCACCTACGCGAACGTGGACGGCTTCAACGATGCGGAAGTGGTTTATCCCGAATCGCCGAACGTGCTCGACAGGTGGATCGTCTCGTCGATGGAGACGCTGATTGCCGACGTGACGGCGGCGATGGACGCCTACGATCTTCAGAAGTCTGTGCGCCCGTTCGTGAAGTTCATCGAAGACCTCACGAACTGGTACATCCGCCGTTCACGCCGCCGCTTCTGGAAGTCGCAGAACGATGGCGACAAGCTTTGCGCCTACCGGACCCTCCGCTACGTGCTGGTGCAGCTGGCGAAGGTGGCAGCGCCTTTCACGCCGTTCATCGCCGAGGAAATCTACCGCAACCTGAAGGGTGCGGGCGATCCTGAATCGGTCCACCTCTGCGACTTCCCGACGGCGAACGCCGCCGCGCGCGACCTTGCGCTGGAGAAGCGCATGGCCGACGTGCAGACAGTCGTCGAGCTGGGGCGCCGTCTTCGCGCCGATAACGATCTCAAGGTGCGTCAGCCGCTTTCCGCGCTCAAGCTGGCGGGCGGCGACGTGAAGGGGCTGGAGGAGCTGATTGAGGACGAGCTTAACGTCAAGGACGTGCAGTTTGTCGCCGACGAGACGGAATTGTGCGAGGTCAGCTACAAGGCAAACTTCAAGACGCTCGGCAAGAAGTGCGGCCCGAAGATGAAGGCCGTTGCGGCGGCGATTGCCGCGATGGGAGGGTCGCGCTCCGTCGCGACCGTGGACGGGACAAAGCCCGTCCTTCCCGTCTGGCCGACGGTGATTGAGGGCGTTGAAATCAACGCCGAAGACGTGTTGGTCACCCGCGCGCCGAAAGCCGGGCTTGTCGTGGCGTCGGAAGGGGCGGTCGTGGTCGGTCTGGAGACGGCGCTTACGCCCGAACTGATTGCCGAAGGCCTTGCGCGCGAGTTCGTCTCGCACGTGCAGGCCATGCGCAAGGAGGCCGATTTCGAGGTCACCCAGCGCATTGCGGCGACGGTTACGTGCGATGCGGAAGTGCAGGCGGCGCTTGAGGCGCATCGCGACTACGTGATGGCTGAAACGCTAATGACCGCGCTGACCTACGGTAATGCGGAAGCGGCTAAGGAGGCCGATCTCAACGGACACGCCGTATCCATTTCCGTCTCGCCAAGCCGCTAAGAACGATGGAGTGGCGAGCCGTACTCGCGTCGGCGGTTGAATAGCGGCCACGCTTATCCCTGCAACAGTCCAAGGCGGATGGCGATGGCGACGGCTTCGGAGCGGGACGAGGCATCAAGGCGTGTGAAGGCGGCGCTGAGATGCGCCTTGACGCAATCGCGGCCGATGCCGACCATGTTGGCGATTTCCGAGTTGTTGAATCCCTTGGCAACGTAGCCCAGCATTTCCAGCTGGCGCGGGGAAAGTTCGATCTTCGGCATTTCGTACTGCAGCTGGCGCGCGACGGCGGGGCTTATGATCTTCCTCCCGGCGGCGCATTCGCGTATTGCGCTGACGAGTTCCGTCTGCGCGGAGTCCTTGACCAGCGCCCCTGTCGCGCCCGCTTCAAGCGCACGGCGCAGGTCGTCGGATGTGCCGAACGTCGTGAGGATGAGGATTTGTGTTTCGGGATTGCGCTTGCGTATCTCGGCGGTTGCGGCGACGCCGTCGAGCCTGGGCATCATGATGTCCATAATGACAACGTCCGGGCGCAGGTCCGCCGCGCGCTTGACGGCCTCGGCGCCGTCCGCCGCCTCGCCCACCACTTCCATGTCCCGCTCGATGCTGATGATGGCGGCGAGTCCCATGCGCACGACAAGATGGTCGTCGGCGAGCATCACCCTTATCTTCTTTTTACTGCTCATCGCGATCCTCCTCGCCAATCCTGAGCGACACCGTGACGCTCGTGCCTTTGCTCTGACTGCTTTCGACAGACAGCTCCCCGTTTCGCCGCTCCACGCGCTCGCGTATGCCGGAGAGCCCGAAATGCCCTTGGGCGGGGCCGGGCGACGTGGCGGGGTCGAAGCCGCATCCGTTGTCCTTTACGCAGAACCTGACGAGGTTTCCCTTGCATTCCCCGAACACCTTTATCTGCGACGCCTTTCCGTGGCGTACGGCGTTCACGGCGAGTTCGCGCATGATGCGCAGCATGTCGTGGGCGAGCGATTCGTTCAGTATTGAGCGCGGGATGCTGAACCGTATGAGCAGCGGAATGTCGCCGATGTGCGGCGCGAGCGTCTGGCGGATTGCGTCCGGAAGGTCTTTCTCCTCGAACGTGCGGGTGCGCAGATCCCAGATGCAGCAGCGCAGTTCGTGCCGACACGACGCCAGCATGGACCGCGCCGTCGCGAGGAAGCCTCCGGCCCTGGTCGTTCCGTCTATCCCGGAGCCGATGGCCGCGTCGATCTGGAGCGCGATGCCCGTAAGCACCTGCGAGATGGAGTCGTGTAGCTCGACGGCGAGACGAGTGCGCTCCTCGACCTTGAGCTCCGATATGGCGCTGGACATCTGCTCGTTGCAGAGCGCCCTGCCGCGCCGTTCGGAGAGAACCTTGAGCATCCTGTTCCAGACGAGTATCACGACCAGCGTAAGGACGAGTACGATGATGACGACCGCAAGCCGCCCCGGCGTCCACCACGAGGGACGCGCCAGCACGCGCAGGTCGTCAGGCGCATTCACGACCACGAATGCGCCCTTGACCTTCGGGAACACGGAGTTTGGCCGCCAGTTGTCCGCCACCATCACCCACACGCCGTGCACCTCCACCTTGCAACCTATCGCCAGCCCCGAAATGGCGTCCGGGCACGAACTGAAGTCGATTGGCAGAAGGTTCCCCTCGCACTCCAGAATCAGCCGCCTGTCGCCCTCGCTCTGTGGAAGACCTCGGACAATGCCCGTTACGATGATCGTGCGCCCATGAAACGCCGCCTGCATCCGTTGTGGCGTGTCACCGCTCATCTGCATGTACCCTTCGGGGAGTCGCACAGGCGACTGCGGCGGCTTCGGATTGCCCTGCGCGGGACGCCATCTGACGTTGTTGAGGTTTATCGCGTAGAGATCTGTCTCTGGGAACCCCACCGCTTCAATGCGGCGACCGGCTTCAGGAACGGGAGGGGACGAGAGATCGATACGGACAATGCTTCCGTCGTCGGTCTTTACAAGCGATTGGTTGCCCTGCCACGATGCTAAAACGGTTCCCGTGATGCGTCGCCGTTCAAGGGACGGCACTTCGCTCGGCATGAGAGACTTCACGTCCGTAATCTCAGGGACGTTGAATATGTCTGCTTCGTGGGCTTTGATAGTGTGCAGGGGATCATTGCCAAACAGTTGAAGAAGTCGCCCGATGTGCCGCCGCATCACATTGTTCTCTCCCGGTATCCAGATTCCCGTAGCCTCTACCATGTTGCCGATGATGCCGTCTCTATCCGTCATGGCGAATCTGTTCGTGGAAGTGGCCATGTAAATCGACTTCTCGCCATCCTTCAGACTGAAGTACAGAAATCGATTGTCGATGTCGTCAGAGAATGAATCGCAAATCTCGCCGCGCACGGTGACGAGTTGCCTGTCATGCTGTCCAGAGAGGAGCTCTTCAACAGTCAACCGTAGTGGCGATTCCTGCTTCTTGTGCGGAAGGAGCGTCATTTCAAGGCAATGTGCATAGATGCCGTAGCTATCTAAAACGATGCGCCCAGTTGCGCGGACGTAATCTCCTTCGCGTATGGGGGCGTTTGTCGCGGAGAGATAGTTTAGCAACGTTGTCATGCGGGAATCGTCTTTGAAGATAATATGGCTGGTGCCATCTCCACGTCCACCACCTTCAAAATAGACGACCAACCCCGTTATATCGAACGGGACACCAGGCGGCGCGGCGTCCGTCTCGCTGACAGACTTTATGCCGCCTACGCTGCGAATCGTCTCCGCCGCGCGGACATCATGCGCGGCAAAAGCGGCGCATGCAAGGGCGGCAAGAATGGCAGAGAACGGTTTCATGTGTCTCAGAATATAATGCCGTTGCGCATGAAATCAGGAATGTTTCGGTGGATGATGCCGTTGCGGTCCTGAACCGGATCGTTGCGGGTGAGAATGTATTTCGGGTAGTTGTCCCTGATTTTTTCCAACGGCGCGTATTCGCGGTCTTCCGTCTTTCGGTCACCCATCATGGACATGCACGCCTGCACGTATGCATATCCCGTATCGCCTCGGCGGAGAATGAAGTCGCATTCAAGAGTTCCGATTCGTCCGATGCTTACCGCATAGCCATGCGCACGGGCATAGGTGTAGATGACGTTCTCAAGGGCGGGGCCGTAGTTGATCCGGTTGTCGGTGTTGGTGGTGAAATAGAATCCGAGGTCGGAAAGGTAGTATTTCTGCCCACCGTTGATGGATGCACGTGATTTAAGGTCGAAGCGGTTGCATTCGTAGAGGATCTTTGCGTCTTTGAGGATGTCAATGTATCGGTTCAAGGTTTCGCGTTTGACGTTTGTGCCCGCTTTTTCAAGCGCCGCAAGGATGTTGCCGAGGCTTGTCGTTGCGCCGAAGTTGTTGATGAGGTACGTTTGCACCTTGCGGAATGCAGGAAGTTTGCGAATCTTAATCCGGCGTCGGATGTCCTTTTCGAAGATTTCGTTTACAATGCCTTCTATATATGTTCTTCGGTCGTCGGGAGAATCGTATTGCACCGCCTTTGGGAAACCGCCTCCGCGCAGATAGGAATCAAATTCGTCCACTATGTTGGCGGCTATGCCCTTGCCGAGAAACGTCTTCATGCCTAGGTATTCGTCGAATGTGAGCGGGAACATCTCGAATTCGAGATAGCGTCCTGTCAGCTTCGTCACAAGCTCTCCGCTCAGAAGATAGGAGTTGGAACCTGTGATGAAAATGGAATGCCGTCCTTCGTCCCGAAAGGAATTGACGACTTCCTCGAACCCTTTGACATTCTGAATTTCGTCGATGAACAGATATGTCGTGCCAGAGGAAGGGGTTTTCTCGTCAATGAGTTGTTCAAGTCGTTCCGGCGTTTTCACGCTTCGATATGGACGGCGGTCAAGGTCAAGATAAACAATGTGTTCGGAATCGACGTCCTTCTTTTTAATCTCTTCGGCAATCGTAGCCATCAGGCAGGACTTGCCGCAGCGCCTAACGCCGGTTATGACTTTTATGATTCCTGTATCATCATAAAAGCCGCGAATCTTGCGAAGGTAGTTCTCTCTCTTGTAGAAGTTCATGGTCGGGAGTATAGCATATCCGTGGCGAATAAGCAAGTTAAGGGGGTAGTTTTTGATTGCAGACGTGGGAATAGCCCCCTTAACTGCCTACACACCCCCCTTACCCAGTTGGGTAATTACATTCTTTGGACGGAAAGAATATAATATGGCCATCAATCAAAGAGAAAAAAAGAAAACCGACTATGGCAAACTTACTTGAAATACCCGAATGGACCGGCTCGACCCTTACGGTCGCCGCGTTCGACAACTTCGCGAGCAGCGTCCTCGCGGCATTCGTGAAACAGGGCTTCAACATGCTCCACCTTCAGGACATCGGCCCGGAACTTCAGGCGGCGGTTACGCGCCTCTCGGAGTTCATCAACCGCCAGCGCGCCTACGACGAGACGCCGGAGGTCGCCAAGGCGGACGGAAACCGCGACGCGCTCTGGAAGGCGTTCTACCATGCGTGGAGCTACCTCATGGAGCTTGATCCGTCGCATCCGCTCTACGCCCATGCGCTGAAGCTCCGCAGCGAGATGACGCCGTACAAGGGCGTTGACCGCCACGAAATCTCGAAGGAGACCACCGAACTCAAAGGGCTTCTGCGCGACCTCGACAATGACGATAACGGCCGCGCTCTGGAAGCGCTCGGCCTTACCAACATCGTCTCGGCGCTGAGCGTGGCGAACCAGACGGTTGAGGCGGCCATCAGCGCCCGCGACACGGAGCGCGGCTCTCGCGCCGCCGAAAAGGGCGGCGACACCACGCCGTCGCTCCGCAAGGCTGTCGTGGTCAAGCTCATCGAGGCGTACCGCCAGGTGAACGCGGCAGTCCGCATCGTGCCGATGCCTGAAATAGAACAGGCGATACAGGATGTGTGCGGCATAATCGAACACTACAAGTTCGTCGCGTCCGAGGCAAAGCACCGCAAGGGCGACGAACCGGAGCTGGGACCGGAGCCCGAACCGAACGGGGGTGCCGCCGCGTCGTGATTGGAGCGCGGCAGAGCATCGGGCATCGCCCTGCACTCCGCAGGGCGACTTTGAGCCGTTCGAGAACGTCCCTGCAATCTGCGAGGCGACTTTCGACCGTTCGAAAGTGTCCCTGCAATCTGCGAGGGCACTTTCGAAGCGTTCGAAGATGTCCCTGCACTGTGCGAGACGATTTTCGACCGTTCGAAAGTGTCCCTGCAATCTGCGAGAGGACTTTCGAAGCGTTCGAAAATGCCCCTGCAATCTGCGAGAAGCCAATCGAACGGCTCGAAATCCCAAATTTCTGCAATTTTAGGCTGAAAACCACTTGAAAACACCCATCTTATGAATTAAGGAGAGAAAAACTATGAATAAACTATTGATAATGACAGGCGCGGCGGCTGCGGCTCTCTGCGCGAACGCCGATGACTTCTACTGGCGCGGCACAACGGAGAATTCCATCTGGGATTTGACAACCGCCAACTGGTCGTTGAATGGTTCACCGGCGGCGTTTCACAACAACGCAAACGCCTCGGTTGCCCACTTCGACGGTCAGGGCGCAACGGATGTGTCGGTGCAGAGCGGCGGCGTTACCGCTTATGCCATCAATGTGGATGACGGCAATCACACGCTCCTTGGAGGAACCGTTACGGCGGACACCACCGAGATGAATGGCGGCTCTCTCGCCATCGGAGCTGGCGGATACCTTGGCACCACGTTCAGGCCGACGAGCCAAAGCACTCTCGCATCTCGACTGACCATCCTCACCAACGGCACGCTGCGAGCGGGATTTGACAAGACGGCCATCAGCTCCTATGCAGCTACGCTTTATTTCAACGGCGGTATGCTGCTCCACACCTATGACACGTACAAGAACAAAGTCACGTTCGGCAAGAGCAAGATCGTTCTCGGCGCGGGCGGAATGCACGTTAAGGAGCGTGTCGCCAACGGCTGGACCTATATGCCTGGACCGATAGGCACGGATGCAGACCTGCCTGCAGATGGCGGTCTTATAGTGGACAATCTCTCTTCCAGCACATACGTCTACATGCAAGGATTCGACAATGCGACATATCGCGGTGGCCTGCATATCGCTGGTAGCGGCGGTGCGATAGGAATTGACGCCGACAAAGTCCTGGGTGCTGTTCCAGCAACGCCGACGGACAACATCTTTTTTGATTGTCCATCCAACACGGTTTCCTCCAAGTTTGTCGCCCATGGCAGCGTCACTGTCAACTCAAACCGCAACATCCGTATCGGCAACGGCGTCTCCGCTCAAATCGGCACCTACGCGAACAACTCGCCGCTGACGATCAAGGGCACGATTTCGTGTGAGAACCCGGAACATGGCTTCGTGCTTACCAGGCACAATGGCAGTGCCGGCACAGTCACGTTCGACCCCGGCAGCGGCCGCACCAATCACATCAGCCGTCTGTCCGTCGGCATACCGACAGTCCTCGCCAGCGGCACGACGCTTCTCTACAGCACGAAGGGACTCGGTACGAGCAACGAAGAAAAATATGGAACGAATAACGGTTCACCGTTGCATGTCGCAAGCACCATGACGGTCAAAAGCGGCGCCGAGCTCAAGACCGTCGCCGGCGACCGTATCATCACCCAGAACGGAAATCTGATAATCGATGGCGGGCTTGTCGATTTCGACGGACATGAAATGCTCCACGCGCATGCCGCCGCCGCTACGACAACCGTCCGAAACGGCGGTCGACTGCATGTCTCGAAAGTTCGCATTGGCGGTGATGCCGCCGCAAGTGATGCGTCTAAGTCTGTCTTCAACATTGAAACGGGCGGCGTGGTGCGTCTCAAGGGCAGTCTCTACATATATGATTCCCAGCAGACCTACAAGGCGACCGTCAACTTCAACGGTGGTGCCATCGAGTGGGCCAAACCGGCGGTTCCGGGCAGTCAGTATGCCAACTACCCCTACGGCAACGACAACACCGCCACAAGAGACAATGTCGCCTACAATGTGCTGAAGGGCGGCATGAACATCACGAACGACGTCGCCATGTGGTTCTATCCGTCCATCAAGAGTGGTGTTTCTGTCGGCGATACCGATGGCGGCCTCACGAAGTGGGGAGCCAATACCTTGGCAATCATGAGGTCGGGTCACACCTTCAACGGCCCGCTTACCGCCATGCAGGGCACCTTATCTCTTGGCATGAACAATCCGCTTCCTTCGACGCTCACGGCCCGCGTCAACGCCGGCGCGAGCTTCGACATGAACACCTACTCGCAGACTTTCGCACGCATTGAGGGGAGTGGCCGGTTCAGAGGAATCTCCTCCACCGCGGTTCTCTCCGTGACCTCGGCCATAGCTCCTGGCATGGGTGCAGATTCGCTCGGCACCCTGACAACCTCCGCCGCCATCGACATTGCCGATAACGTTGCCTTGGAAATCGACGTGGATTCGGCGGGCAACAGCGACCGCCTGAACTATCCGGCAACGATCGACCTGTCGAAGATGACGCTTCATGTCAACGATACTACGAAGTTGAACAAGGCGATGAAGTATACGATTGCCACGCTTCCGGGCGGCATTGCGAACGGTGCGTTGTTCAAGTCCACGAACTTGCCTTCGGACTGGGCGGTGCGCTATTATGCGTCCACGCACGAGCTGAAGATTGTGCCGCAAAAGGGATTTATCTTAAGCGTCCTGTAAGAGGCGGACAATGGGAAATTGTTTTCTGATGAGCGTCGTCGCATTTGCGGCGACCGCTTCTTGTGCGTTAGTTGCTTGCGCTGGGCAACTTACCGTCGCTGAGCGCGGCAAGGAAGCCGAATATTCAATCGTCGTGCCAGAAAAAGCTTCGCCGTCGCAGAAGTACGCGGCGGAGGAACTGCGCGACTTCACCGAGAAGGCGACTGGGGTGCGTCTGCCGATTGTGACGGATGCCAAGCCGATTCCGGCAAAGGCGATTGTGCTGGGAGGTGCGGATGCGACAGGACGCGTCCCTCCCGGTATGGATGGATTTCGCCTTAAAGCCGATGGAAGCCGCGTGTTCA
>Ga0310694_10004599_pt1 | contig 13298 bp, 14 predicted proteins | sample 174DNAGHGhighgp2_FD_203884 | JGI IMG/M metagenome (GOLD analysis project Ga0310694, IMG submission 203884) | Sheep rumen microbial communities from Palmerston North, Manawatu-Wanganui, New Zealand - 1742 DNA GHGhigh gp2 (v2) (version 2) | ecosystem: Host-associated > Mammals > Digestive system...
TCAGGGGGTCCGGTTGCCGAAAGATGCTCTGGAGGATGCCGGTTTTTCCAAAGATGATATTCTGACGATCACGGTTTCAAAAGGACAGATCATCCTGTACAAAGAGTTCCGACACAAATCACTGAAAGAACGCATGATGGCGTATGGTAATCAACTGCAATTTACCGACGAGATTGATTTCGGAGAGCCTGTGGAGGGTGAAGTATGGTAACCTATCCGGCTCAGGGAGACATCATAACCATAGACGGAATTGAACACCGCCTGCTGGTGATCAGTAATCAACTCTTTAACAACGCCGGTGGCGTGATCGTCTGCCCCATTGTCAAAAAAGAAACCGAAGGTCCTTTGCACATTTCCGTCAACACCAATATAGTCAACGGTATCGCACTCTGTGAGCAGTTGAGATTCTTTCTTCTGAAAAAAAGATCCTTTCGTATTTGGGGAAGCCTCAGCCTCTATCAGCTGATGGACATTTCTGACGCAGTACAGGGTATTTTTGAATATATCTGAAAAGACGGGGATTTTCATCCCCATCTTCGCTGTTCCAGCCAAAACAGATGATCAGATTGCCTTAATCCTGCGGAGAGCCTCCGCGGTGTTCTCGTGAGTGCCGAAAGCCGTAAGGCGGAAGTAATGCTCGCCGGAAGGACCGAATCCGGAACCCGGAGTCCCTACCACATTCGCTTTTTCGAGAAGAAGATCGAAGAACTCCCAGCTCGTCATATCCTCCGGCGTACGAAGCCAGATATACGGGGCATTCACACCGCCGGATACCGTATAACCCGCCTCGGATAATGCCGTCCGGATATCGGCGGCATTTTTCATGTAATACGCGACCTGCTCTTTGATCTGCGTCTGACCTGCCTCCGTATAAACCGCCTCGCCGGCACGCTGGATGATGTACGGTGCCCCGTTGTATTTCGTGCCGTGACGTCTTGCCCAAAGTGAATGAAGAGCCACGCCGTCCGCTTTCAGTTCCTTCGGGATCACGGTGAAGCCGAGTCGCACTCCGGTAAAGCCTGCGTTCTTGGAAAACGAGCGGATCTCGATCGCACAGGTCCTCGCCCCATCGCATTCGTAGATGCTGTGCGGGATCTCCTTTTCCGTGATATAAGCTTCATATGCGGCATCGTAGACGATGACCGCACCTTTCTCATTTGCATAGTCCACCCACTTCTGCAGGGCATCCTTCGTGATCGTCGCTCCGGTGGGGTTATTCGGAAAGCACAGATAGATCAGGTCCGGCGTCTCTTTCGGAAGCTCCGGAGAAAAGCCGTTCTCTGCCGTACAGGGCATATAGATCACATCCGACCAGGTGCCCGTCTTCTCGTCATAGGTACCGGTGCGCCCCGCCATCACATTTGTATCCACATAGACCGGATATACGGGGTCGCAGACCGCCACCTTCACGTCCTTTTCAAAGATCTCCTGGATATTTCCGCAATCACCCTTTGCGCCGTCCGAGACAAAGATCTCATCCGCAGCGATATCGCAGCCGCGGGCTTTGTAGTCATGCTCGGCGATGGTGTTCCGCAAAAAATCATAGCCGAGATCCGGTGCATAGCCGTGGAAAGATTCGCGTACCGCCATCTCGTCGACTGCTTTGTGCAGGGCGTCGATGACCGCAGGGACCAGCGGCTGCGTGACGTCGCCGATGCCGAGGCTGATGATGTTTGCGTCCGGGTGGGCCGCCTTGTATTCGCGCTGCTTCTTTCCGATCGTAGAAAAGAGGTAGCTGCCCGGCAGTTTCAAATAGTCTTGGTTCGCTCGTAACATAGTTTCGTTCCTCCTGTAATTCGATCTATTCTTTCTCCGCGGAATACGCATGTATGTATCCCGCGGGACACGCTTTCGCTTGATTCTTCACGTAACGGTGCTGCTCTGCATAGCAGGCACTAAACTCACTTCGTTCGTTAAGTGCTCTGCGTATAATCTCGCACGGCGCTTCGCTTGTGCTCGCTAAGCACCGACGTTCAGAACAGTCCCGCTCTGATACATACATGTGTATTCTCCGCCGTTACAACTGCATAATTACAAACTCACTTCGCCCTCAAAGACTGTGATAGCAGGCCCGGTCATATAGACATGATTGTCCTTTTCACGCCACTCGATCGTGAGGTCGCCGCCGAGTAAGTGCACCGTGACGAGACGGTCGGTCTTGTCGTTCAGCACAGAGGCAACAACGGATGCACAGGCTCCGGTGCCGCAGGCTAAGGTCTCGCCGGAGCCGCGTTCCCAGACACGCATCTTTACCTGTGAGCGGTCGAGGACCTGAATGAACTCGGTATTGACCGCATTCGGAAATGCAGGATGGTGCTCGTAAGCCGGGCCGATCTTCATAAGATCAAGCGCATCGGTATCATCCACGTATACGACCGCATGCGGATTGCCCATGGAAACCGCCGTCATACGGACTTCCTTCCCGTCGACCGTATAGGGGACGTTGATCAGGCGGCCGTCTGCGTCTGCCCCGGACACCGTGTGTGCCGGATCCGCGGGGATCTCCGCGGCCGTAAGGATCGGTTCTCCCATATCCACCGTAACGCTGACGACCTTGCCGTTTTCGGTCGTAAGATCCAGGATCCTGACCTTGCCGAAGCTTTCGATCGTCACGGGATTCTTGGTCGTAAGGCCGTAGTCATAGACGAACTTGGCCACGCAGCGGATCCCGTTTCCGCACATCTCGCCGCGGGAGCCGTCGGCATTATACATCTCCATCTCGAAGTCCGCGATATCGGAGGGATTGATAAAGATCACTCCGTCTCCGCCGATCCCGAAATGACGGTCGCTCAAGCGGCGTACGACTTCGGGTTTATTATCCACTTTCTCTTTGCTGCCGTCGACGTAAATGTAGTCGTTTCCGCAGCCGTGCATTTTTACAAATTTCATAGATTTCTCCTTTTGAATCATATCGCTAAACTCACGCATCGCCTGTGGCTCGTTCTCGTTAAGTCCTCTTTCCACCTGACATCGCTAAACTCGCACGGCGCCTTCGGCTTGTGCTCGTTAAGCTCGGCAGGTAGTTTCGCACTAGGCTCTCTTCGTTCGCCAAGTGCTCTATCCACCTGACATCGCTAAACTCGCACGGCGCCTTCGGCTTGTGCTCGTTAAGCTCGGCAGGTAAGTTCAGACTAAACTCGAACTTCGCCTGTGGCTCGTTCTCGTTAAGTCTTCACTTATCCAACATTGCAATCACCATCTGTGCGGCTTCGACGAGGCCGGTTCCGCTGCTCATACTGCACTTCTGCAGGTAACGGTGGGCTTCGTCTTCGGTCATGTGGTTTCTTCCCATCAGTACGGATTTCGCTTCCCCGATCAGTTTCTGCTCCTCCGGGGTACGCTTTGCCGGGGTCGCATGACGCTTTTTGCGCTCCCTCTCCTGTGCGGCGAACATCATATCCAGCGTCGAGAGAAAGTCCGTCGTCTTCAGCGGCATCTCCAGGGTCACGGCACCCCGTTCCGCGCCGTCCTCAAGCTGCTCTCCGCGCGCCAGTAAAAGGATACTAAAACCGCGCGGCATGTCCTCTACCATATCCGTAAAGGTCATGTCCGCGTACCGATAGCCGCAGATCAGTATCCCGCTCTGTAACTCGTCCGCTATGGAAAGCGCCTGTCCGCCCTGATTGCAGGTACGCACCGTCTCATAGCCGTTTCGCACGAGGAGTCCCCGGATCCCGCGGGCTTCTTCCTGTCGCTCAAAGAGCACAATGATGCCCGTCAACTTCGCTCCTCCGCTTTAGTAACGATTCAGATATCTGTCGACTTCCCAGTCCGTCACCTGTGCGCTGTATTCGTTCCACTCATTCTTTTTCGCCGCAATGTAAAGAGGCGCGATGTGGTCACCCAGGGTATCCATCACGAGCGCATCCTTTTCCATATCACAGATCGCCTCATACAGGTTTGCCGGCAGCGCTTCGATCCCCGCTGCGATACGCTCCTCTTCCGACATCTCCTTGGCATTTCCGGTGATCGGTGCAGGCGGCTCGATCTTGTTTTTGATCCCGTCGAGTCCGGCACGCAGCGCGACCGCGATCGCCAGATACGGATTTGCTGCGGAATCGGGGCTTCTGAGCTCGATCCTCGTATTCTCTCCGTGAGAGGACGGAATGCGGATGAGCGGACTGCGGTTCTGACGGCTCCAGGTGATCAGTACCGGTGCCTCATAGCCCGGCACGAGACGCTTGTAGGAATTCACAAGCGGGTTCATCACCGCGGTCATCCCGCGCATATGCTTCATGAGTCCGCCGATGAACCAGTACGCTTCTTTGCTGAGCCCGTTTGCGTCCGCATCGTCTCCGAAGATATTCTTTCCGTCTTTCGACAGAGACAGATTCAGATGCATCCCGGATCCGTTCGTCCCGAAACGCGGCTTCGGCATAAAGGTCGCATGCTGTCCGTGACGCCTTGCGATCGTCTTGACCGTCAGCTTGAAGGTCATGATATTGTCCGCGGTCTTCAGCGCCTCATCATAACGGAAATCGATCTCATGCTGTGCCGGCGCGATCTCGTGGTGGGAAGACTCGATCTCAAAGCCCATCTCCTCCAGCGTCAGCACCATATCACGTCTGGCATTCTCGCCGTAATCAACGGGGCCGAGATCAAAATATCCCGCTCTTTCATACGCCACCGTCGTCGGCTGCGCATTCTCATCGGTCTGGAACAGGAAAAACTCGCACTCCGGGCCGACATCAAAACGGTATCCCATCTGCGCCGCCTCATCGATCGCGCGCTTTAATACATATCTCGGATCCCCGGCAAACGGCTTCTGGTCCGTCGTGCAGACATCACAGATCAGTCTTGCCACCTTGCCGTGCTGCGGTCTCCAGGGGAAGATCGTCATCGTGTCGAGATCCGGTTGCAGGAACATATCCGACTCCTCGATCCTCGCAAAGCCTTCGATCGCAGACCCGTCAAACATGCACTCGTTATTCAGTGCCTTTTCCAGCTGTCCTTTCGTAACGGCAATGTTTTTCAGCGTGCCGAACACATCCGTAAACTGCAGACGGATGAACTCCACGTTCTCCTCCTCCACGATGCGGAAGATATCCTCTTTCGTATTTTTAGACATATGCATTTCCTTTCCGCGCCGCAGCGCATTTCATTTCACCCCTAAAAAAACAAAAAGTGCCCCCCTAAACAGGGACACTCCTTTGTGTCAACCTAATGTATTCTAGCGGATTCCCCGGGATAAGTCAACATCCGTTTCCCCCGCAGACTACCAGCTGGTACGGCCGCCGTCCAGGACCACGGTCGCCCCGGTCATATAGGTCGCCGCGTCCGAGATCATGTACAGGATCGTGCATACATACTCATCCGGGCGGCTCATGCGCGCCATCGGGATCCTCTTGCTGATCTTCTCCACGAAATCCGGATCCTGGCCGTTCTCCAGGCTGGCCGGACAGAGCGTATTGACACGGATGCCTTTCTCCGCCCAATAGATTGCCAGATATTTCGTCAATCCGATCAGTCCGTGCTTTACGACCGAATAGGAAACCGGCTTGATCGTCTGCTGATCCTCGGGGAGCCCCTCTTTCCGGTAGATCCGCTGATCCGGTGCGATCAGTCCGTAATCGGAAGAGATATTTAAGATCACCCCGCTTTGCTGCTTTTCCATCACTTCCCCGAATACCTGTGCACAGAGCATCGCCCCGGTCAGTCCCACTGCGAGATCCTGATCCCAGATCTCCACCGGGAAATTATGAAAGCGCATCGCCCCGAGATTCTTCGATCCGCCCTCGACCTTCGGATTGTTCGCCGCATTGTTGATCAGCACATCGATGTGCCCGTATTTCGCCAGCAGATCGTCGCGCACCTTTTCCAGTGCGGAGCGGTCCGTGATATCCGTCACATAGGTCTCTACCGTGATATCATCCCCATATTCTTCCTGCAGAGTCTTCTTTACGCGCTCCATCCCGTCCGGCACGATATCCAAAAGCACCGGGATCCCGCCACCCTCGGTAATGGCCTCGGCATGCTTACATCCGATGAGTCCGCCGCCGCCGGTAACGATACAGACCTTTCCCGGGATCTCAAAACGCTGTGTATACTTTTTCTTCATAGCCTTACCCTCTCATTCTTTCCGTTATCGTCCTGCATTGTTTCCCGCTGCCGGATCCTTGATCGCCTCCGCGATCTGCAAAGCCCGGATCCCGTCCTGCAGCCCGATGGGAGGATCGGTATCCCCGCGCTCCACGCAGTCCGTAAACTCTCGCAGTTCCCTCAGGAACATATCATTTCTCACAAAGTCCGGATAGGCCGTCTCCTCCGGGCTGCCCTCTCCGATCTGCACACGGCAGGTCGCAGCCAGCAGATCCGCATCCACCCGGCCCTCGCTTCCGACGATCCTTAAGCGGTGCGTCGGCGGATACCGGAGAAAATCGGTGTGCGCCGTCACCATAAAGCTTCCGCCCTTTCGCGGAAACCGGAGAATGGCGGAAGCCCCCTCTTCGACGTCGATCTCCAGATCGCTTTCTTTTTGCAGCAGGGAAACCACCGTCTGCGGCATCCCGAAAAACCATTGCAGGAGATCCAGATCATGCATCTGCAGATTTAAGACCGGACCGCCGCCGAGGTCTTTCCTCGCCATATAGGTCTGCCGGTAATCCTCATAGGTATGCATCGTAGTCACGCGCTCCGAGAAATCAGCCTCCGCATAAAGCAGCGTGCCGAGCGTACCTTCCACCAGCAGTTTCTTTACCTGTTGTACGCAGGGGTGATAGCGGTTTTGAAAACCGAGATAGACGACCAGATTCTTTTCTTTTACAGTCTTTTCGAGGCGGTCGACTCCGTCCATGGAAGCTCCGAGCGGCTTTTCGATAAAAAGATGGCAGCCGGCCTCCGCCGCTTTCTGCGCACATTCCATATGCTTTGCCGTCACATTCGTGATGAATGCGATATCCGGCTTCTGCGCCAGCGCCTCACCCAGATCGGTATAGGACGTGATCCCGTATTCCTGCTCCACATCCACGCCCTCACGGATCTGAAGCTTATCGGTAAACGTAGTCTTGTGGCCTCGGGAACGATATGCGATCAGCTCGACCCGATCCCCGTACAGCGTGCGGAGATTCCGGACATGCCGCTGTCCGATACTGCCGAGCCCGATCATTAAGATCTTCTTTTTTTCCACGTGATCCTCCCTTTATGGTGCGATATCCGCCTCATCCAGCGTACGGTAATGTTCCCGCAGATATTTCAGCAGTTCCGTCTCGTGATGATCCATGTAATACTCCACGTATTCCAGATCTTTCTTTGCATCGATATCCACTGCTTCCTCGAGCACAAAGCCGATCACGTGATCGCCGTGCATCAGGTGCTTTTCGGAAACAAAGGAAGTGCGGAGCAGATCCACATAGCCATCCGGCACATACACCTTTGCAAAATCCTGTCTCGGGTTATTGGCCTCGTCGATGGTCAGCGTCGGATCGAAACTGCGGTAGTAGCCGTCGTCTTTTAAGCAGAACATCTTGTGGGGCGGAAAGACCTGCGGATGTGAAGACCGAAGCGACGTCGCCTGCGGATCCGCAAGCATCTTCTTCGCGGCATCGCTTAGGATCGATACCTCCCGGAGGGGCGAGGTCGGGCGAAGATGCATGAAAAACTCCGGCAGCTTTCCTTCGTTCTCCGAAAGCCAGCCGATCGCATGCTCCATAAACTGGATATCCGGCGAATTGTCCGCCGCATACTCCGCCGGACGCAGGAAAGGCGTCTCCGCGCCGTAATAGCGGGCGATCTTTGCATAATACTCCGAATCGGTGGAAACGATGATCCTCGATACTTCGGGAGTCAGCGCCGCCGCGGCGATCGTATACGCAAGCAACGGATACCCTTTGACGCAGCGGATGTTTTTGTTCTTCACGCCCTTGCTCCCGGAACGGGCCGGGATGATGGCATAGATTTCGTCTGAAATGATCTGTGTATTCATAATTGTGATATTTTATCGGAAATCCCCGTTTTTTACAAGTGTGCGGATCCACTCCAGAAAAGCGTTCATATCATCGCACACCCGGTCACAGTATTTCCTGTCCTCCTCCGTCGGCTGTGTCAGATCCGGGATCATCACGGTATAGCAGCCTGCCGCCTTTGCGCTCCGGATCCCGTTCGGCGAATCCTCTACGGCGATCGGAAGCTCTCCGGTTCCGGCCGGCGCTTCCGCCTCTGTATCCCGGCTTATTTTTACACCCGCGATCCGCATCGCTTCCTGATAAACATCGGGATAAGGTTTCCCCCGCGCTACGGTCTTGGTCGAGATCACACGGGCAGGATCCAGGGAAAACCCCGCATCTTTTGTATAACGCTCCACCCGGGACAGCGGTGAAGCGGTAACGATATAATAGTCGATCCCCAGTTCTGCCAGCATCTCCGGCATTTCTGCCGCCCCCGCCTTTGCACGGACGGGATGATCCGCGCGGTATTCCTCCATGAGGCGTTTTCTGGTCTCCCGCAGATCGGTATATACATCCGCGCCGTAGCGTTCCTCAAAACGTTTCCGCGCCAGCGCCCCGTCGAGACTCCGCAGGCCCAGTGCCTCCTCATCCGTCATTTCCAGCCCGCAGGCTTTCGCCGCTTCCTTCCAGAAACGCCGGTAGAGCGGCTCCGTATCCAGCAGCACTCCGTCAAGATCAAACAGTATCGTTCTCATCGTCCGATCCCCTCTGCCGGACGCTCTTTCCGGTACAGCAGGAAATAAGCGCCGAAAAATGTCAGGCAGGCAATGAGTCCGATGATCCCCTCGATCTCCCAGGTGGAAAGAGTCAGAAAACCTTTCATGACCAGTGCCGCGACTCCATCCATTGCGGTATGAAGAAGAACCGCCAGCGGATACAGCACAAACCGCCCTTTCTCCCGGGCCGCATAGAACACCAGGATCGACAGTCCGATGTGAAGCAGTACCGCAAAGATCCGTTCGACGATACCGACGGCCAGATCCCCGGCCGAAAAAGCCGCGATCAAATCCGTCTGCAGGTACAGCGTGTCCAGCTGCTCCGGCGCCTGCTCCGCGACCTGTTCGATCACCGCTCCGAAAGCTCCCGAGTTGATCATCACCGCAGTCACGATATTTCCGATATAGGTAAGCCCCATGAGATACATGACTTCAAATCCCCCGTGCCCGATGCCGTAGGAGATCGAGGTCTCCCGGTTTTTATTCTTTTTCAGCAGGGTCTTAAAGACAATGAACCTGCCCGTCTCCTCAAAGGCCCCGGGAAAGAGCGAAACCACGAGCACCCAGAGCAGCGGTCTGTCATTGATAAAGCTGCTGATCGCATGATCGGGAAGCCGCATCTGGGTCGGAAAGACCAGGACATTCTGGATCGGCTTTTCCAGGACCATGACAAAAACAAAGAACGCGGCTGCTCCGATCAAAACCGTCGTGACCGGCTCCTTTTTCTTAACAACCCAAAGGATCGTGAGCATGACCGGTGCTACGACCCAGATCGCCAGCCCAACCGCAAATAAGATAAACTGCTCCGTTCCGACCGTTGCCAGTTCCCGCATCATCCTTCCTCCCGGGTCTTTTGTTTATTCCCGTGTGCTGCGGCTGTCCGCCGCCGCCTTTAACTTATGCTGCTCCTTCGCGACCACGCTGACGCGTTCCGACTCCTGCGTGACTTCGCCTCTGCTCTCCGCATCCTTCATCGAGACGAGGATCAGTCCCGCCTTTTTCAGGGCCTCCGCGATCTCCTCCGCCTCGTATCCTCTCTGATAATGCGTCTCCGTGCATTTCCGGTACCGTTCCCCTTCCCGCAAAAAAAGGGTCAGATCATACTCATTGATCCGCTCCTCATCCTGCCAGGTGTTTTCCCAGATGAAACTCACATCATCACGGTTTTCCGCGATCGTCGCATCCCCAATGACGTCCCGGTATTTATGCACCGTATTAAAATCAAAAATAAAAATCCCGCCGGGGTCGAGGTAATTGTCGACCAGGCGGAATACTTCCTCAAGCTCTCCCAAATCCGTGATATAGTTGATGCTGTCGCAGATGCTGACCACGGCTCCTACCGTACCGTAGAGTTCAAACTCCCGCATATCCTGACAGAGATAAAGGATCTCATGTCCGGAGTTTTCCCGCTTTTCCTGCGCGATCCGGAGCATCTCCTCCGAAAGATCGACACCGATCATATCATACCCTGCTTCCGCGAGCAGCTCCGTCATCGTCCCGGTGCCGCAGCCGAGATCCAGGACGAGGCCGTCCGCGATCCCGTTTTCCAGAAGCTCTGCCACGATGTGATCCCGCCACTGTTCGTAAGGCGCATCGTCCATCAGTTCGTCATAGACATCCGCAAAGCCGGTATATGCGTTTTCCTGCGCTTCGTTCATCGGCCTTAAGATCCCTCTTATTCTGCCTTTGCACCTTCCTCACGATCCCTGCCGAGGAAGAATGCGATCCCGAAACCGACCGCCAGTGCCACAAGGCCGGTAACCACGCTGAGTGCATTGATCTTCGCAAAGGTATCGGAGTTTACGACCACGATCGCGATGGGCGAGCCTGCGATCAGACCCATGATGCACCAGAATGTGATCTTCTCAAACTTCGAAAGCAGGATCTCGATCAGTTTTGCGATCGCGAAAATACCGATCACGGCACCGATCCCGAACGGGATCAGCAGCCCGCAGCACATTCCGGCCGTAGCCATATCTCCCGCAGGAAGCGCCTTGACCAGATTACTGATACTGCTGATGATCTTTTCATACAGGCCCATGACCATCATCATCATGGAGCCGGATACTCCGGGAATGACCATCGTACCGGAAGCGATCACGCCGGCACCCACATATTTCACTGCGGGAACGACACCGGTCTCCACATAGAAACCGCCGTCCTCCACGCTCTCTGCCTTTGCCGCCTCCTTGACCGCGTCCTTTTCCTTCTCCGTCTTTGCCTGCACAAAGGAAAGGCTGATGACCAGTGCAAAGAAAAGGATGAATCCGATAATATATCCCGCCTTGATCTTTGCTCCCTTCAGCCGTGCCCAGATCGCCGGAATACCGCCGACGATGAGACCGATGAAGAGAAGGTTCGTCTGGATCGGGATCGTACCGAACATCCACTCGATCACCATGGAAAGACCGACCACGCCGATGACCATACCGATACCGATCGGCAGCACCGTGATGACGCTCTTCTTAAACTCCTTGAAGATATGGGTCAGCGCGTTGATCAGTTTGTCGTAGATGCCCATTGCCACGGCCATCGTACCGCCGCTGACTCCCGGGATCACGTTTGCGATCCCCATGACCGCGCCCTTGAGTATGTCTAAAATAAAGTTCATAGTTTCCTCCGTAGTTCAAGTATTGAAATATATCTCCGAGTCGCATATTTTTAAGATGCCACTAAATGCGAAGTATACCATAATCGTGGCTTTTATACAAGTTGAGGAAGGATGGGGCGGACGGAGCAGCGGATCCGGAAGCACCGCGCCTCGCACACATTCAGCCCGCCTGCTTGGCGAAGCGGAGAACGATAAAAAATCCCGAGCCCGTATCTATCCGAAGGAAGATGCGGGGCGGGATTTTTTTGTTCATCGTTCGAACGCTGAGCCTAGCAGGCTGTAGCCGTGTGCGGGGCGCGGTACTTCCGGGCCGCGTCACGCAGGCATCAGCCGCGTGCGGGGTGCGGTACTTCCGGGCCGCGTCACGCAGGCATCAGCCGTGTGCGGGGCGCAGTACTTCCGGACCGCGTCACGCAGGCCTTATCCCAGGTACTCCTTCAATGCCGTGATCAGTGCGTCGGTCTCCTCTTCGGTGCCGACGGTGATGCGCAGGTAATTGTCGATCCGTGGAAGATTAAAGTAACGAACGAAAATGTCTCGCGTCTTCAGATATGCGTAGATCTCCGCAGCCGGCTTTTCTTTGTGCGTCGCAAACACAAAGTTCCCCTTCGCATCGGGGAAGGAAAACCCGAGCGCAGCCAGCTCTTTTTTCAGTCGCTCTCTCGTCGCGGCCACCTTCGCCACCGTCGCCTTGAAATACGCATCGTCCTCCACGGAGGACGCCCCGAGCTCCAGGGACGGCCGGTTCATCGTGTAGGAATTGACGGAAAACTTCACGTCATTTAAGTATTTGATCATCTTTTCGGAGCCGATCGCATACCCGATCCGCAGACCCGCAAGCGAGCGGGATTTCGAGAAGGTACGGATCACCATGAGGTTTTCGTACTTCGGCAGAAGGGACAACGCGCTGACGCCTTCGCCCGCGAAATCCACATAAGCCTCATCCACCATCACGACGCTGTCCGGATTGGCGGAAACGATCTCCTCCACCGCCGTAAGCGGCTCCAGGATACCGGTAGGCGCATTCGGATTCGGGAAGATGATGCCGCCGTTCTCTTTTTTGTAATCCGCCGGACGGATACGGAAGTCCGCATCCAGCGGCACCGTTTCATACGGGATGCAGTAAAGATCCGCCCATACCGGATAGAAGGAATAGGTCACATCCGGAAACAGGACCTTCTTCCCCGAGTGAAAGAAAGTCAGGAACGCCTGTGCGATCACATCGTCCGAGCCGACACCGACGAAAACCTGCGACTCCTTTACTCCGTGATATCCGGCCAATGCACGCACCAGCGTTCCGTTATCCGGTTCGGGATACAGCCGTAAGACTTCCGTCCGCTCGGAACGAAGCGCCTTTTCTACCGCCGGTGCAGGCGGATAGGGGCACTCGTTCGTGTTGAGTTTGATCACTTTTCTGGCCGGCTGTTCTCCCGGCGTGTAAGGTACTACCTTTCGTACATTATCTTCCCAGCCCATGTTTTTCCTCCCAGTCTCTGGTCTTTTGCAGATTCAGTTCCCGTTCCGTCTCATATTCGAATACATACGATTCATATGCGTTGATGATCAGCGTATCCCCGTAAGTCTTCAGCCTCCGATACTGTCTTCCGTAGGTCGGATGGACATGTCCGTGCAGATAATACTCCGGCTGATACCGGTCCAGCAGCGCACGGTAGGCCCGAAAGCCCTGATGCGGAAGATCCTCCCCGTCTCCGATCCGGTAGGCCGGCGCATGCGTCACCAGGATGTCGAAACCGCCGTATTTCCGGATCTTTCGTTTCAGGAATACCATCTTCCGGTCCATCTCTTCCTGCGTGTACTGATACCGTCCCGGCCGGTACTGGACACAGCCGTCGATCCCGAGCAGGCGTACCCCCTGAAACACGAAGATCTCCCGGTCGATACAGATGCACCCGTCCGGCGGGATCTGCTTATATTTTTCGTCATGATTGCCGTGCACATAGATGACGGGCGCATGCGTGAACGTCGCAAGAAAAGAAAGATACCGGGGATCCAGATCTCCGCAGGATA
>Ga0310694_10004600_pt1 | contig 13297 bp, 6 predicted proteins | sample 174DNAGHGhighgp2_FD_203884 | JGI IMG/M metagenome (GOLD analysis project Ga0310694, IMG submission 203884) | Sheep rumen microbial communities from Palmerston North, Manawatu-Wanganui, New Zealand - 1742 DNA GHGhigh gp2 (v2) (version 2) | ecosystem: Host-associated > Mammals > Digestive system >...
ATAACGTTTGACGTACCCGCCAACAGGATGTACGAGATGAGCATAACGCAAATCAACGAACGATTGGATGGTATGGGAACAACAGCGCGTGAGTTGGCCGGCTCGCTGGAACCGAGAATACGCGTTTACCCGCATGACGGAGGTTCGGGAAAGGCTTATGCCTATCCGTACAACCAAGGACCTGAATCCACTTGCGAAAACCCGTTGCCGATGATATTAGGAATGCGCTATGTGTGCGACACGGCGGAAATGGCGTTCAAAATGGAACCGGAAAATATTCCTGATAAGACCCGCTCGTTCATCAAGTGGTTTACCGCGGGCAACGAGGAGTGTGACTTCCGTTTGACACTGGATAGTTGCAATGGCGAAGAGATAGGTCACAAGGTGTTGGCGGATTCACTGCATGTCTTTTGGCCGGACAGCGCAAAACTGGTGGCGGCAAAACAGGCAGGACGAAGTGTCTGGTTGCATACAATGGCTTCGGGAGATTATGTCAGAGGACGTATAACATGGTATGAGAAAGCACGCTATACCACGTCCACTACCATAAACCGTACTACTTGTTCGGGTAAAACCTTGACGGCAAACCTGATTAAGTACGAACGTGATACAAACTTTATTGATACAATAGTTGCGCAGTTTGATACCTTGCGCCAGTCGTTTGTCAACTTGACTTTCACGGCTCCGCAACAGGAATATGATACGGTCTATCTGGACCCGATAACAATACGACGCGGATACAGATACCAACCCTCAGGAGAAATCTTCTATGAATATGGAGACTATCCTATTGAAATCAAAAAGCCTAATACGTGTACGCGCGCAATCCTATTAAGTATATTGAATAGCAATAATCAGGGAGTGCGGCAAACAGAGGCGGATCGCCGAAAGGCGAAGAAAATAATTCGCGACGGGCAATTGCTCATTGAGATGAATGACGAAATATTTGATGTCTTCGGACAGAAAATTATATATAATTAACACTAATATTAACTAATTTATTACAACTGCATGAAGAAATTATTACTTCTATCCGTTGCTATGATGATGTCGTTTGCGGCCTTTGCTGAGTGCCCGACGACTGGTGGTGACGGAAGCACAAAGGCCGATGCAATCGACTTTTGTTGGGAGGAGGGTCATGATCAGTATGGTAGCGGTACCTATTGGTATCATGTGGACTTGAGTCCGTTGTACCAAGAAGAAGTGCCGACTCTTACCTTCTGCTTGCAAAACCCGACTCTGATGGACACAGTGGAGGTAAAAATGAAAGCTACCGTAGCCGGTCAGGTTGTGGAGCGTGAGTACAAAATCCTCCCTGGACAGACGAAGTCTCAGACGGGAAATGCTTCTCTGTTGCTCAAAGCTAAACAGACTGAAGTTTTCGTTGCGTTGACGACCAAAGCTAAAGATGAGAATGCTCATGTTCACTTTAGTGCAAGATTGTATGACGCAATCGATCTGGATGAGGCTTGTGAGAACGCCGTTGCTTTCGATTGGAAAAACGGTTTCACGCAGAAGAAGGGTGCTATTCAATGGGTCAAGATTGATCTGAAAGACGCCAAGAAAGCTGCCGAAGCTGATCCTGTAAGCGATGTTAAGATCTCTATCACCAACCAAGGCTCGGGTGAGTTGAAACTGCGTGCCGCTCAGTCGTTGGACTGCCCGTCTTCGGGTTTGACCAAACACTCTCACACTATTGCAGCAGGTGCTACAGTCGTTACCACTATCCCTGCTGGCATGATCAAGAGTGTATCTGAGGATGAGTTGTACGTAACGTTCGACAACAGCCAGCCGATTAAGGTACAAGCTGAGTTGGTACCGCGTGCTGCTGGTGCTAAACCGTTGTTCGATTTCAAATCGGTAACTGTTGACAGCCTGCCCGTTGTAACCAACCAGACTATTGCAGCCGGTAAGCACTACTATCGGATTAATGTAGCCCAGATGAATGACTCGCTCAAGTATGAGCCGGAGTTCACATTCCTCGGCTTGGACGAAGCTGCGGTTATCGACCGTAAGATGTCGTTCGAGGAGGAAGTTTGGTTCTGGCAAGGTAATGTCCTTCCGCTCGCTGCTAACGAAGAGCACATTGAGGTTATCAAGAAGAACGTTGTTCAGGGTATCAACGCTAAGTACATCTACTTGGCTATCGAGAACGACAAACCATTCCAGTTGATCGGCCGTTACAAACACGTACGTGAAGGTAAGGCTTGTAAGACCAACATTGATTTCGACTGGACCAATGGTCACGTTCAGGAAGGCAAGACCACTCAATGGTATGCTATCGATGTTACCGCTGCTAAGGAAGCTGCCAAGGACATCAAGGTTACTATTGAGAACATTGGCTATGACAAAGCTACCGTTAAGGGCTCTTTGGCATTCAGCTGCCCGTACATCGACCTCCAGGAGATTACACGTTCTATCGCTGCTGGCAAGAGCATTTCGACCAAAATCGGTTATGCTACCTATGCAATGATGTCGGAGACTATTTATGTTGGTGCAGAGACCAATCAAGACATCCGTATCAAAGCTGAATTGGTTGATGCCGAAGGCGAGTTGACCGGTGACGCTTGTTTGGAAGCCAAAGAGTTCAACTGGCAGGAAGGCGCAAAGCAAGACGCTGACGTAGCTGTTTGGTACAAACTCGGTTTGAACGAGGTACGTGAAATGGCTGTAATGCCGACTATCAACGTATTCAACCTCAGCAAAGACAAAGCCGTTAAGATTGAGGGTCTTCTGAGCCTTGAGTGCCCGGATACGAAGCCGAATCAGGAGCGCAGCATGACTATTGCCGCTAACGGTGTTTACAGCAAGCAACTGTCGAAAGACATGTTCGCTAACATGACCGGTGTTGATACGCTGTATCTGCGTGTGAAAGCAAATCAACCGATTGCGTTCGAGGTTGCATTGACCGAGGAACCTGAAGGTTCGAGCTGTACTTCCGCTATCAACTTCAACTGGGAGCGCGGTAACGACCAAAAAGCTAAAGAAAACCTCTGGTACCGCATTGACCTGCGCAAGGCTATGCAGACCGACAAGGATGTTAAGATCACGTTGGTTAACAAAGACTCGAAGAACGCTTGTGAGGGTGTTATTCAAGTAGCCTTTGACTGCAACGTTGACGCTGCTCCGCAAATACAGAAGTTCACTCTGGCAGCTGGTGCATCCCGTTCGACCGTTCAACCGCACAGCATGCTTGAGAGTGCTGTTGACAGCGTCGTAATCGTACGCTTGTTGGGTAGCACCGCACTGCATGTAGAGGCTCAACTCGTAGATCCGGAACCGTTTGATCCGATTGCTTGCGACGAGCTGATTGCACTGGAGTGGGATAAGGTTTACACGCAAGAGGCTGGTACAAAAATGTATCTGTTGACCAAAGAGGTGATGGCTGCTTTGAATGCAGAAGCTACTTCGGCTACCGCATTCATCAACGAACTCTCCGGCAAGGCTAACAGCATAAAGGCAGAGGTGGCTTACCACTGCCCGATTACTTCGAAGCCGATGACGAAGACCATCTCGCTCTCTGCTAACCAAAAATACTCGAAAGCTATTGGCGAGAACCTCGCTAAGCAGGCTGCCGCTCACGACAGTTTGATTATCCGCTTGACTTCGAAAGAGAAGTTTGAGTTCGAGGCTCGCCTCGTTAAGACGGATGATGGTGCATCCATTACCACGCCTATACGTATTAAATTCAATGAGCCATACGAGCAAAAAGCCGGAACAACCTGCTACTATCGTATCAATACCGAGCAGCTCAAAGCTACTCCGGAGTTGAACCATGGTTCGCGCGTTCATGTTTGGACGAACACGCTCGCAGCTGCTGCTACGCTCAAAGTGAAAGTATATGAGGATATCGCTAAGATGGAAGACTTGCTCGAAGACCGCGGCAAACGCACCATCGGTAAGGGCAAAGGCTTCAACCGTGAACTTCCTGCTTACGAGATCTTCGGTGTCGCTGACAAGATTGTTACCATTGAGGTTACAACCGACCAGGATATCAAGATTGGTTCTCAGTTGAGCACGTATCCGAAGTTGGCTGCCGACAAGGTAGTTCCGCTGGCTGGACGTGATGAGAACGGCAAACCGAACGCTCAGTTCGTAGTTCCGAATATCGACTACATAATTCCTGCTGGTGGACAATGGTTCGCACTCTGCTTGCCATATCTGCGCAACAACTACAAGATTACGAAGGACGCTAACTTCGCTGTCACGAATATTGATGGTGTTCCTGTAACCGTTGAGGCTACTGCTACATTCGAGGATACACTCCATTATGCAATTCCTCACCGTTCACGTAAGATTAATAAGAAAGGTTCTTATACCAAGACCTTCTTGGAGGCAATTGATGAGGCTATCGCACGTCGTGGCTATAGTTACAGCATAGCAAGTACCGATCCTAACTACATCGACAGCATGGCTCGCGAGATTGTTACATCTGACTCGCTCACCGCTTATCTCTACATCAATGTGGATCATCCGATTAGCTGGAGAATCAACATGGAGCGTACCACAGCTTACAGCTGCGATGACGAGGCTATGATGCAATTCGACTGGGAGCACGGTAACTTCCAGGAGGCTGGTCAGACTATGTGGTATCAGGTTGCTATGGATGAATGGCGCATTCCTGAGAACAAAGACCTCCGTCTCCACGTGCAGAACTGGGCTGATGAGAAGAATGCGATTACAGCTTCCTTCTTCGAGGCTTGCAAAGAAATGGCTGGTCTGCCGAAGATGAAGACTGTTGACTTCGCTGCTAAGCAAGACAGCGCGCTCACGATTCCGCGTGAGTGGATTAAGAATATCGGATGGGCAAACTATCAGATTCAAGTATCCTCTGAGAAGGCTGCTTATATCTGGGCTGAGCTTGTAGAGCCGATCAAGCACGACACAATCATCGTTAAGAATCCGACTATGTATCCTTGCGATGGTGAGACTGTTCAAGACCAATTCGGTATTGACCATATCATCAACGCTGCTGATCCTGCTTCGCTGACATGGCAGAGCAAGGTAATCGAGGGTGGCTTCAATGAGGACCATACAATGATTATCGATACAATCTATGCTGACTCTTGTGTTGTTCCTGCCGCTTTGGTTCTGCCGGATATCGCAACGATTCTGCCGAGTCTCGAAGTGAAGAAGGGCGAAGCTATCGACCTCACCGCTGCTAAGGCTGCACTCGTTGCTGCACTCGACAACGGAGGTGACGAGAGCAAACAAGCTGCTAAGGAAATCCACTGGGAGGTTAGCTCAGACTGCACAACCTTCACAGAGATTGATGCAACTCCGATTGCAACTGAGGCTATTTCTGTACGCTTCCGCGTAATTAGCGATTGTGACGAAGAACTTATCAGTGGTATTGTTGAGAACAAGATTCAGGATGTAGTTTCTTCTGAGACTCAATCTGCTTGCCATGAGTACACATGGGCTGAGACTGGCGATACGTACTATGAGACCCAGGAGGTTGTCGTTGAGTACGATGTTCCTGTTGGTTGCGGTAACCAGAAAGAGCACCATAAGGTAACGCTCAACCTGACTATCACCAATAAGGTGGTTAACACGCTTGTCGTTGACAACAAGTACGACCGTATCCTTATGGTTGACCGTCAGCAGTTGCTCGACCTCGGCTGGACAGTTGATGAACTGCCTGAGTTCGCGCCTGTCGGCTTGGTTAAGTGGTTCTTCAATGATGCAGAAATTTCCGATCCGAAGTATAACAACAAGGGCTATTATCTGACCTATGAAAACGGTGAATATCTGCCTAATGGTAAGTATAAAGCTGTTGTTGATTTGGATCCGAATGGCTGTGGTAAGAAAGCTCAAGGCGAGGCAACTCTCAACCATGCTGCCGCAGCTGCTCCGGCTTTGATGCCGACACTCGCTCAACCGGGTGAGGATATCAAGGTACTCAACCTCGATCCTGAACAAACAACCATCATCCGTATTTACACATCCGACGGCTTGATCCAAGGTACTTACACCGCTACTGGTGCAGAGACCTATACCATCAAGGCTGCCGCTGACCACGGATTCTATATGGTTGAACTCAGCAATGAGGGCTTGAAGACAACCTTACGTTATATTGTTAAATAAGAATAGGAGGTAGCACTATGAAGACTATAAAATCAATTCTAATTGCAGCCACCCTTGTTAGTACAGCTCTTGTGTCGGGTCTCTCGGCACAAGAGGCTGAAAAGCCGACATTCAATGTTGAGTTAGGTGACTCTGTAATGATTAAGCGCGAATGCGAGCGCTACCTGACGGGCGAGAAAATGTCCACGTGGGTTTACGACCGCATACATGTTGTAGGACAGCTCGGTACCAAGCGTTTCCCGGAGGGCGTCATGCTCGACAATGGTAATGGTGGTATCATCTCTTGGGTTTGCCAGGAGTGTATTGGCCCCGTTACTCCGAAAGAGCCGAAAGCAGAGCCTGCTCCCGAACCCGAACCGGAACCCGCTCCTGCTCCTGCTCCGGAACCCGAACCGGAACCCGCTCCTGCTCCTGCTCCGGAACCCGAACCAGAACCGATTCCTGAGGTTAACGAGGATACAATCGGTCAGTCCGGTAACATCGCAGTGGCTGAGGAAGAACCAGAACCGGAACCCGAACCTGCCAAGGTGAAGAGCGGTTACGACCGATTCACTATCGGCTTGCGTGGTGGCGCTTCCAGCTTGCTCCACAAGGCTGAAGTAGGTAACTGGACTTGCGGTTTCGACGCTATCCTTGACCTGCAGTATGCACACTATTGGACAAAAGAAGGACGTCCTGTTGACCTCGGTATCATCGCCGGACTCGGTATTGGTTATCAACAGAGTGGCTTGAAAACCGCTATCAATGACCAATATACCAGATCCACTGAAGCTGGTGATATTGAATATACCATCAAGGCGGATGAGGTAAAAGAGACCGACCGTAACATCCAACTGGAAGTTCCTGTTATGTTCTCTTTGATTCATGAGAGCGGTCTGTTCTTCAACGTTGGTCCTAAGTTCATGATTCCGGTATTCACTCCGTATAACCAGGCTATCAGCAATAACGAGAATACGGTTGTTAATGCACTCTTCAAAGACCGCAACGTGCTCGTACAAAACGACGCTGTTACCGGTGTGCTGGGCGATGACCAGTACAAATTGAAGGGCACCGACAATGGTATCCAGTTCAACTGCAACGTTATGGTTACTGCTGAGATTGGTTACGAGTGGATCCTTAAGAACGGTCATTCTCTCGGCTTGGGTGCGTTTGCTAACTACAGCGTATTCAATACCTTCAAGAACGGTTCTACTGTTAGCGACCCGATCGTAGATTTGAGTACTGCTCCTTCTACTGCAAGCGTGGCTAAGTTCGACGTGAACGCCGCTACGAAATCCTACGCTAAGTCTGTTGGATTCTTCGACGCTGGTATCAAACTCGCTTACCACTTCAACTTCCCTAAGAAACAACCGAAGGTAAAAGCTGAAGAGGCTGCCGAGATTGCTCCGGCTCCCGAAGCTGCTGCAGAAGAGTAAGTCGTAAACAACGCTTATGACGATACTATGTATCGAAACTAGTACATCTGTTTGTTCGGCAGCCATCTGTTTGGATGGCAAGCCGTACAAACAATGTATATGCCGTGAAGGTAGCAACCACGCTCGGTTGCTACCTCGCTATATAGAGGAATTGCTTCGCTTCGCTACGGAGCAAAACCTCTCTATAGACACGGTCGCACTCAGCGAAGGACCGGGAAGCTATACCGGACTGAGAATTGGTACTTCCACGGCAAAAGGACTGTGCTACGGAATGGATATCCCCTTAGTCCCTGTGCCCACACTGCAAGTTCTTGCTTGTGCCGCAAAAGAAAAAATGACTAATGACCAATTACATGTCAACGCCGCGCTTCTCTGTCCGATGATTGATGCGCGGAGAATGGAAGTCTATTCGGTTTTCTATGACTACGATTTGCAGCCTCAATCCTCTGTCAAGGCGGTAATAGTGGAATCGGAAAACAGTCTTTTGTCGGACAATACCTCTGTATGTTATTTCGGAGATGGAGCGGCTAAGTGTACCAACGTGATTCAAAACCCCGATTGGCATTTTGTTCCGGATATAGTACCCGAAGCGCAATATATGGGAATTCTGGCAGAGCAAATTGCCTCACGCCAAGCATCCATAACCAGTGAGCAATCGCTAATCGCAAATGACCACTCCCTGGCATACTACGAACCGTTCTATTTGAAAGATTTTATCGCTGCACAAAGTCATGTCAAAGGACTGAAATCTTAAAAATAGTACATTTTTTGACCCTATTTTGAGCCGAAAGAGAGCCGAGAGCATCTCGAAGGCGTCTCGAAGGCAACTCGAGAGTAATACGTGAGTAACAAATTCTTAAAAATAGTACATTTTTTGTTGGTCGGGAGTGTAGCCCTTCTGACACTGTCTTGCTCCACCCAGAAAAACACATGGGCGACGCGCTCATTCCATCAGACCAAAGTCAAATACAATATCCTCTACAACGGAAACGTGGCATATGAAGAAGGACTCAAAGCCATCCGGGATGCCAATACCGACGATTATACGCATATCCTGAACCTTTACCCTGTCTCCAATCATAAGGCGGCGGAAGCATCTGCTTCGCAAATGGACAAAACCATTGAGAAATGCCGCAAATGTATCAAACTGCATTCTATCAAAGCAAAACCAAAACGCGACCCTAAAAAGGCCGGCGACCCCAAATATAAATTATGGCTGCAATCCGAGGAATTTAATGCAAACATGCACCTCGCATGGATTCGTCTCGGCGAGGCGGAGTTCCACAAAGGCGATTTCCTCGGAGCGGTCAGCACGTTTAATTACATCATCAATCATTACTCCAACGATGCCGATATCGTGGCGCAATGCCAGTTGTGGATTGCGCGCGCCTATGCCGAAATAGGTTGGCAGTATGAGGCGGAAGACATGCTCAACCGTGTTCAGATCGATGCGCTGAGCCGTAAGCATGCACGCTTGTATTCGGCGGTCAAAGCCGATGTGCTGCTGCATGGAGAACACTACCACGAGGCAATCCCATTCATCAAAATTGCCATCCCGTACGAGAAGCGCAAAATCTACCGGCCGAGATTCGCTTATGTGCTCGGACAGCTATACGAGGTGGAAAACAAACGCGACGAGGCGCAACAGGCTTACAAATCCGTCGTGCGTATGGCGCCGCCGAATGAAATGGACTTCAACGCGCGCATTCGTATGGCGGAAATGGGTGGAAAAAGTTCACTGCCGCAACTGCGCTCAATGACCAGACAGTCCAAGAATAAAGACCGCCTCGACCAAATCTACGGCTCTATGGGAAATATATACCTCGCCTCAAAAGATACTGTCAAAGCACTTGAAATGTACGAAAAAGCAATCGAGGAGTCCACGCAGGCCGGAACGGCAAAGGCGGCTGTGTTGATTCGGGCGGGAGATATTTATTTCGGACAGCGGAATTATGTCAAAGCCCAACCTTGTTACCGGGAGGCTGTGACCATTATTACGGCGGAAGATGCTGATTTTGCGCGCATTCAAAAACGCTCCGAGGTCTTGGACGAACTCATTGTGGCTTATAACCAGGTTCAGTTGCAGGACTCGCTCCAGCGTTTGGGACAGATGACCGAAGAGGAGCAAAGAGCGATAGTTGATAAAATTATTGCAGACCTGATTGAAGCCGAAAAAGCCGATTCGATTAAGCAGGTTCAGGAAGCGCGTGAATTGGCGCACGGAGATGATGGACTGCGCAGTGTCAATACCGCAAATATGCTTGGAGGCGGAGCGGCACAAAAGGGCGAATGGTATTTCTATAACCCGCAACTCATCAAACAAGGACAGCAGGAGTGGCGCAGAAGATGGGGCAATAGACAACTGGAGGATAACTGGAGAAGACAGAACAAACAAGTCGTCGCTTCCTATACCGAGGACGAACTCGCAGAAAATGCTGATTCTACAATGTTGGCGTCTGATTCTACGCAGACGCGGCCCGTGCAGGAGACGGACACACATAAACCGGAATATTACTTGCAGCAGATACCGCGTACGCCTCAGGACTTCGCCCTCAGCGACAGTCTCTGGAGAGAAGGAATGGTCGCACTATACTATATTTACCGCGACAAACTGGAGGATGAACCGCAAGCTAAGGAAACGCTCCGTGAGTTGGAGAAACGGTTTGCTTCTCATGCTTCCGTGGCTGCTATTTATGAAGACGAACAACTCCGGGCACTACGGCATGACTCCGCTTATATCGCGCGGATGCAACGGATGCTGGCAGAGCAGGATTCGCTCTATGCCGCTACCTATAATGCTTATTCGAAAGGAGAGTTTGCAACGGTCAAGGCCAATAAACAATACGCCGAAAAACAGTTCCCGCAGAGCCGCTTGATGCCGCGTTTCCTCTTCCTGAATGCCGTTTCAGTGGCACGTACACAAGGACAAGAGGCTTTCGTAACTGAATTGCAGAACCTCGTCGCTAACTACGGAGAAACTGAATTGGGTGCGATGGCTAAAGACATGCTCGCTATGATGGGGCAGGGTAGAGAAAGCCAGCAAGGAGGAACCACAAGCGACCTCGCCGATTTGCGACAACAAGCAGATGAACCCGAAAAGACAGAAACTGAAGAAGAACAGCAACAATGGAGTGATGACCGTAAAATGCCATCCGTTGTTTTGCTCATACTGCCAACAGCGGACGAACAAGCTTTGAACGAACTCCTGTACGAAGTGGCGTTGTTCAACTTCTCGCAATTCCTCATCCGCGACTTTGACTTGCAGAAAATGCCCGTATTCGGAAAAGGATGCGCGCTGAGAGTGAGCGGATTCGCGGACCTGGACGAAGCGGAATGGTGGCTCGATCTCATTCAGAAAAATGCGGAAATGAAATCGGTTCTCCAAAATATACAATTAAAGGCAGTTACCGAAGTAAACCTGCCTTTAGTTGTCGGGGAGACGTGATTCGAACACGCGACCTCCGGTCCCCCAGACCGTTGCGCTACCGGGCTGCGCCACTCCCCGAACACATTGCTTTCGTACCGAAAATGAACTTCTTTCACGAAAGCGGGTGCAAAGGTACTGCTTTTTTTTGATATGTGCAAATAAAAATGTACTTTTTTTGACAAAAATGGCAAAAAAATTTTATATTGAGACTTATGGATGCCAAATGAACGTCGCAGACAGCGAAGTTGTAGCTGCAATTATGCAGACTACAGATGCTGTTTGGACCGACCGATGGGAGGAGGCGGATATAATTCTTATCAACACTTGTTCAATACGGGAAAATGCCGAACAAAAAGTCGGCGCACGGCTTCGTGAACTGAAAGCTCTGCTAAAGAGAAATCCTAAATCCCCAATCCCCAATCCACAACTACCAACCGATAATCGCCGCACGATTATCGGCGTCATCGGTTGCATGGCGGAAAGGATGGGACAGCAACTGATTGATGATTTCGGAGTGGATTTTGTTGCAGGCCCTGACGCGTACTTGGATATTCCAAACCTCTTGGCGCAGGTCGAACAGGGGCATAAGGCGCAAAATGTGCAACTTAGCACAACAGAAACGTACCGCCATATTATCCCTGTGCGTATCGGACGCTCGATTAGCGGCTTCGTCTCCATTATGCGCGGATGCAATAATTTCTGTTCGTATTGCGTGGTTCCTTATACACGGGGAAGAGAACGCAGTAGAGATGTGGAATCCATCCTCGCTGAGGTGCGTGACTTGCAGGCAAAAGGATATAAAGAAGTAACTCTTCTTGGTCAGAACGTTAATTCGTACCGCTATACACCGATGCTAAATGCTACAGATGAAAAGGAGGGTACATGTATTGACTTTGCTGACCTTTTGGAGATGGTCGCTAATGCTGTTCCGGATATGCGTATCCGTTTTACAACCAGCCATCCCAAAGATATGTCGGACAAGACATTGGAAGCCATCAGCCGGCATGAAAATCTCTGTAAATGTATCCATTTGGCGGTGCAATCCGGTTCTGACCATGTGCTCAAACTCATGAACCGCAAATACACACGTGAGTGGTACCTCGACCGTATAGCTGCCATTCGGCGCATTCTGCCGGATGCCGCAATAACGACAGATATATTCTGCGGATTCCACGATGAAACACTCGAAGACCATGCACAGACACTCAGCCTCATGCGGGAAGTGGGATTTGATGCCGCATTCATGTTCAAGTATTCTGAAAGACCGGGCACATATGCACACAAACACTTGCCGGATAATATTCCGGAAGAGGAAAAAGTGAGACGCCTTAATGAAATCATTGCATTGCAAAACGAGCTCTCGCTGGACTCCAACCGCGGACAAATAGGAAAAACAGTAGAAGTTCTGGTGGAAGGATTCTCTAAACGCAGTCACGATGATATGTATGGAAGAACTTCGCAGTACAAAACGGTTGTCTTCCCGCGAACGAACCAAAAAATAGGAGACTTTGTTCGTGTGAAGATTCTCTCTGCCTCTGCTGCCACACTGCGTGGAGAGGTCGTATAAATCAAAAACCGCCCTGCAACGGGTGGTTTTTAATTGGTATAAAGAGATTCCTATACCTCGTTTCGAGTATCGTATTAACTAATTGTCACAGGGCGGAGAACGTTATTCTTCTTTCCAGTTATCCTCGGTCGGGTGTTGTTTCTTTGCTAGGCGCAATTCTACGAGGAATGAACATAACATTCCTATACCGACACCAAAGGCAACTATCAGCCAAAAATAGATGCTTTTTGTACTAACATCAGCCAGCCAGTCAATACCTGCTCCGAGACCGACTCCGAGCAACATGCAAGCGAAGCGAAGGTTACCGACATCAATCGTGCCGGGCTTTGGCGCTTTCTTCGGTTCGTCGATGAGCAGTTTGGCCGTTTCCGGATCGGTCTTGTTCTCAATAATGAGCTGGCGAATTTCTTTCTCCTGCTGATTCTTTTTCATCTTTTTGAGAAAAACCATAACAACGACTACTATCGGTAAACCGAAACTAAAAATTATGGCTACTAAACCAAGGAAATTATCAGGTATCATAATACTAAAAATTTTAATTGTTTAACAATGTTTGTTTGGGGAGTTGACTAGTATGCTCCTCTATTTGTATGATACGCGGAGTGCGAAAAGGTTACACCTCCGGCGAGAAATAATGTAAACGTTGCGCAGCCAGAGCAAGGACGGTAGCAATCGGCAGGGCGATACTCAGAACCCGTAATGGTTCCGGCATCTCTGGCATAAAGACGAAAAGTGCATAGATATACACCACTACCGCTACTGGCAGACCGAAACAAATGCCTAAAAGCTTCGCCCATTTGC
>Ga0310694_10004601_pt1 | contig 13296 bp, 11 predicted proteins | sample 174DNAGHGhighgp2_FD_203884 | JGI IMG/M metagenome (GOLD analysis project Ga0310694, IMG submission 203884) | Sheep rumen microbial communities from Palmerston North, Manawatu-Wanganui, New Zealand - 1742 DNA GHGhigh gp2 (v2) (version 2) | ecosystem: Host-associated > Mammals > Digestive system...
GTCGCGGAAAAGGAGGGTTGCCCTCTTGTAGGTAGCGAAACGGCGGGCGAAGCCGATAGTCAGTACATCGTCGCGAAGAGTCTCCTTGATCGTTACGATCTGGCCCGGAGTGTAGTGTGCGCTGATGAGAGGATCCGACAGGCGGTCCTTGACCGACTTGATGAGTTCGGTCTTGAGGATCTTGCGGACATTCCAGATTTCCTCGTCGGGGATATTGTAGATTCCGTCGAAGCAGCTCTTGTCGTAGTGGGAGGTCTTGAACTCGTCACCGAAGACCTTGGAATGGATAGCCTTCCACTCTTTCGAAGCCCAGGTCGGGTAATGGACGCCGTTAGTCACGTAGCTGATGTAGAGTTCCTCAGGGAGATAACCGGGATACATCGAAGCGAAGATTTCCTGGCTTACCTTGCCGTGGAGCATCGAAACGCCGTTGACGTTCTGGCTCATCGAGGCGGCGAGGGTACTCATCGAGAACTTCTCGTCGTGGTTGTCGGGGTTGATCTTTCCGAGCGCCATGAACTGCCTCCAGTCGAGGCCGAAGCGGCGGGGATAGTGGCCGAGATACTTGCCGAGCAGGTCCTCGGTAAAGGCGTCATGGCCGGCGGGAACGGGGGTATGGGTCGTATAGAGGGACGAGGCGCGGCAGAGCTCCATGGCTTCGCCGTAGGCATGGTGGCCGTCCTGCATGAACTCGCGCAGCCTTTCGAGGCCGGCGAAGGCGGCATGGCCCTCATTGTAATGGTACACGGTGGGGTTGAGGCCGAGGGCGCGAAGGGCGCGTACGCCTCCGATTCCGAGCAGGATCTCCTGCTTGAGGCGGTTCTCCCAGTCGCCGCCGTAGAGCTGATGCGTTATGGAACGGTCTTCGGGGGAATTGGCTTCGAAATCGGTATCGAGAAGATAGAGGTCAGTCCTTCCGACCGCCACCTTCCAGATACGGGCGCTGAGCTGACGTCCGGGGAAAGACATCGAAACTGTCTTCCAGTTCCCGGATTCGTCGAGAACGGGCTCGGCGGGGATCTTCATAAAGTCCTGGGCATCGTAACCGGCGACCTGATTGCCCTGGGGAGTCAGGCGCTGGGTGAAGTAACCGTAACGGTAGAGAAGACCTACTGCGACCAAGTTGACATTCATATCGCTGGTCTCTTTCAGGTAGTCGCCGGCAAGGATGCCAAGACCGCCGGAATAGATCTTCAGCGAGGTATCCAGGCCATACTCCATACAGAAGTAGCCGACGGAAGGTTCCGTCCTCTGGTTCTTCAGCTCCATGTATGAGTCGAACTCCTTCATGACGCTGGCGAGACGGCCGAGGAATTCGGCGTCCTGAGCGAGCTGTTTATATCGTTTGAGGGTTACTTTGTCTAGAATCACCATCGGGTTGTGGCCGGATTTGTGCCACAGGTCGGCGTCGATGCTCTTGAACAGCGCCTTTGCGCTGTCGTTCCAACACCACCAGAGGTTTTTACACAGGGTTTCAAGCCCCCTGAGTTCCTCGGGAAGGTGACGGGTTACCATCACGCTCTGCCACGACGGGGTTGCGTTGGGATTGTACATAAATTCTTAAGATAATACTACTGTTTTGTTGCTATTGCCTCGTCTACACGGATCTCAAAATCGCTGAGCACATTCATGTAGTTGATAAACGCCTCATAGGGCGTATCGTAAGGATTGAAATATTTGTGGACATCGCCGTCGGAGAAGAACTTCGTACACATGTAGTAGAAGTGATCACTCTCCTGGAGGTGGCCATAGTCGGCCCAGAGGATAGGGTCGTTGAGGATCGCGAGTTTCTCGCCAAGGGCATACACTTTATTGAAAGCGTCTGCCTGGAGTTCGTTTCCGAGCCAGGCGGTAAGGTCGCGCTCTTCGTCCGCCCACGAAATTGCGTTGGGAACGGAAAGCGGAGCTACCGGCTTGTACTTCGCTGCGGCCTCGGAAGGGGTCACGAACTCGTACTGCTTGTCGGCAAGGACCTTCTTCGGGAGGGCCTTCATGAACTCGAAGATTCCGGACTCTTCCTTGTTGTGTTCGCCGAAGGTTTCGTAGTCCATGAAGAGGTTTATCACCTCGCCGGGGGCTGCGTCGAGAGCCTCCTTGAAGGTGTCGGCCGTTACCGCGCCCTGGGTCCCGAAACGGAAGGCGATATCGTCGCTGAGCATGTAGTTACGCAAGAGCAGTTTCTGATCCTCAACTATGTCGTTTGAATAGATGTAGTTGGGGCTTCTCCAGCCCATGATGTGGCGGGCGCCCTCTGTAAGGACGGTCTTGAAACCCATGTCATAGACCAGCTTTCCGATAGCGTCTGAATAGATGAGCTCGGTGTTGCGGAAGGCTGTCGGGGTCTGGCCGAAGTAATCCTTTATCGCGGCCTGGTGTTTCAGGACCTGATGACGGAACTCAGCCTCGTTGCCGATACTGGCGAGGGAGTGATAATAAGTCTCGGAAAGGAACTCCACACAGCCGGTCTTGGCAAGAGCCTGGAAGCTCTCGATCACCTCGGGGGCATACCTGTCGAACTGCTCGAGAACGGAGCCGGACAGCGAGAAGGCAACTTTCAGTTTACCCTTCGAAGCCTTGATGGCGCCAAGGAGAAGCTCGTTCATCGGGAGGTAGCACTTGCGAGCCACCCTCTTAAGGATAGTCCTGTTGGCGAAGTCGTCGTAGTAGTGTGAGTCCTTACCGATATCGAAGAAACGGTACTGACGCAGCCTGGTAGGCTGGTGGACCTGGAAATACAGACATATAGATTTTGCCATAACCGTGTGTGTTTACTTTACGAGTGAATAATAAATGTCCTTGAGCTTTGCAGCTGCGTGGTCCCACTTGAGGGCGTTGACCTCATCGAAGCCCTTCTTCGCGGCGAAGTCGGCCAGAGCGGGATACTTGATAAGGGCGTAAATGTCGTCAGCCATTGCGTCTACATCCCAGAAGTTTACCTTGAAGGCATACTTAAGGATTTCGGCCGCACCGGACTGGAAAGAGATAATACTCGGGACGTTGCTTCTCATTGCCTCGAGCGGGGAGATACCGAAGGGTTCGCTGACAGACGGCATGATGTAGACGTCGCTGAGGGCGAACATTTTCTGGACGTCGGCTCCGCGAAGGAAGCCGGTGAAGTGGAAGCGGTCGGAGATGCCGAGCCTTGCCACCTGCCTGATAGCCCTGTTCATCATGTCTCCGCTGCCGGCCATCACGAAACGGACGTTGTCGGTCCTCTTGAGGACCTTGGCGGCGGCGTCGATGAAATACTCGGGACCTTTCTGGAAGGTAATACGTCCGAGGAAGGTGACGATCTTGTCTTTCACTCCCCTCTGGATCTCGAGATTCTCGCGTCCGCTGAAATCAACCGCGTTGTGGACCGCGATGACCTTCGAAGGGTCGATTCCGTATTTGTTGATGACTATGTTGCGGGTAAGCTCGGAAACGGCGACTACCTTGTCTGCTGCTTCCATTCCGCGGCGCTCAATAGCGTAGACGCGGGAGTCGACCATATCATCTGTTCCACGGTCGAAGGAGGTGGCGTGGACATGGACCACGAGCGGTTTGCCGGTAAGTTCCTTGGCCGCGATTCCGGCAAGGTAGGTAAGCCAGTCATGGGCATGGATCACATCGAACGCATCCTTATTCTGCATAGCGATAGTTCCGCCGACCTGGGCGTAGCGGCTCACCTCCTCGAGGAGGTTCGCGCCGTACTTGCCGGAGAACTTGAATTTCTGACCGAAACCGATAGTAGTTTCAGTCGTCTTCTTGCGCTTCATCTCCTCGATAGCCTCGAAATACTGGTCGGGATCTACGTAAGGGACGATGTTGGAGTCTACGTTTATGAACTTCACCTTATCGAGGAATTCGTCTACCGTCTCGCTTACGTTCTGGACGGCGACATCGCTCGCGTTGATGATTTTGGTGCAGGATTGATCTTCATCTCCGCTGGCCGAGGGCATCACGAACAGAGTCTCGACGCCGTTGTGGGCCAGGCCTTCGACTATTCCTTTGCAGGCGGTTCCAAGTCCGCCGGCGATGTGGGGAGGAAACTCCCAACCGAACATCAGTACTCTCATTTCTGTTCCTCCTTATTAACTTTCATAAGATTGTCGCACACAAGCAGGGCGGCGGCTGTAAGGGCCGAAGAAATCGCTCCGTGGGGCTCGAAGGGCGGATCGCCGTCGTAGAGCTCGGAGAAGGCGCCGACGCCATGTTTGTTCAGGTCCTGGTAGAAACCTTCCAGCAGCCACTCGGCCTTCTTCCAGAAAGCCGGGCCCTTGACTTTGAAGCAAAGCATCACGTACGGGGCAAGGAGGGTAGGCCATGCACAGCCGTTGTGATAGGCGAGGTCACGCTCGACCTGCGAGCCTTCGTAGACGCCCTTGTAGCGGACATCGCGCGGGGAAAGCGAGCGGATTCCCCTGGCCGTAACGAGTTCGTTGTCCACTACCCTCAGGACAGACTGGATATGGTCTTCGTCTACCGGGGAGTCTGCTACAGCCAGCGCTGAGAGCTGGTTCGGGCGGACTTCGGTATGCTGGCCTTCGTTGTCTACATAGTCTGCAAGGAAGCCCAGACGCTCGTTCCAGAAGGTCTGAGTAAAGTTGGCTTTCACGAGATCGGCGATAGGAGTCCACTCCTTAGCGAAGCGGCCGTTACCGTATTTCTTGTCCATCTTGCAGGCAAACCTGATAGCGCTGTACCAGAAGGCATTAGTCTCTACCTGGTAGCCGGCGCGCTCAGTAACCGCGCGGCCATTGATATAGGCGTTCATCCAGCTGAGGGCGACACCGTCCATCTGGGCCCATATAAGGCCGTTGGGATGCATCGCGACTTCCTTACGGACGCCGGGCTTATAGCTCTCGAGGATAGCCTTCATAGTCTTTCCGTACTTCTTCCAGACAAGCTTTTCATCTGCTCCGAAAGCTATGTACTGCTGAAGAGTTTCGGCAAGGTAGAGAGGAGCCTCAACCTGAGTGGTTCTCTGGAAAAGACGCTCCTGATTGTCTTCCAGGAGATTGTCCAGAATCTCTTCGAAGTCCTCAGGATGGCCGGCGTAAAGGGTCAGACCGGGCAGCGCCACGAGTGTCTCGCGGAGCAGGCCGGTGTGGAGCCAGGAATAGCCGGCCTCGATCCTCTTACGGCCGTTGTGATATGTAATCAGGGTGTTGGCGCAGTTCAGAAGGGCTTCGTGGCCGTTTGTCTCGATATTTTCCTGCTTATAGAGTGCTTCGTAGTCTTTTTTGAATGACTTGGGTTCGCGCTCATATTTGTCTGCAGACAGATAAACCGACTCGCCGGCCTTCATATTGACGCTGAAGACACCGGGCGACAGGAGGTCTTCCTTGCAGTCGAAACCGCGGCGGTATTCGTCTGAATAAGTAATTCCGTAATACCAAACAGGGTCTGAATTGAACTTTACGGCCTTTGAGAACTGAATAAACAGATCCGGGAAGGCCTCGTAAAGGCGGAAGGCGGCTCCGTTGGAGGCGGGTTTCGCCGTTCCGTCCGCTACGTCGTTGGCATGAGTAAGGGCGTGGATGTTGCGGAAAGCGAGCATGGGCCTGATCTGAACTGTTGCAGCGTCGGGGGCCTCAAGAAGCTCATATTTGATATAAAGCTGGTCGCGGTCGGGACAGAGAAGAAGGCTCTTTCTGAATACGATCGAGCCGATCTTGAAGGTAATCTGGGGAACCGGGTCGGCTGCGAAGTCGACTACGTATTTGTGTCCCCTGGGTTCGTAGATGTCTCCGTAGCAGTGGATTCCCAGGTTGAACTGCTTTCCGTTTACGATAAGCGACTCGTCTAGCGAGGAAAGCAGCAGGAACCTGTCTCCGCCGAAGCGGTCGAGCGTGACTGCAAGAAGGCCGTGGTAACGCCTAGTATTGCAGGTAACGATCGAGGTGTTACAGTAGGCGCCAGTCTTATTCGCACAGATGATTTCCCTCTTCAGCGAATAGGAAAGGTTTACCAGCTCGGCCTTGTTGAATTTGAGTAATGCCATATATACCTTATTTTTTTGTCAGGACCAGAGCGCATCTGCTGGGAAGATACAGTAGCAGCTGATGGTCCACGGTAAAATGTTTCTCGCCGGAAGAGAGCCGGCCGAATCCGTCGAAGCGGGCTTCGTCTGAATTGAAGGCCAGGTCGTACTCTCCGTCTTCAACTTTGAACCCGTAATTCTCAAAAGATTGGGTAGGGTTAAAGTTGAGCGCAAAGATAGCATTTTTACGCTTGAATATCAAGACCTTGTCTCCTTCGTTCGCGCATATGAGCTCAGGCGCGCCCGCGAGGGTATCCTGGGCCTTCAGGAAATGGATCATCTGGGCGTCGAAAGCCTCGAGCGCTCCGTAGCGAAGATCGGGATTGTCTGCCAGCGACCACTGCCTGCGGGCATACTTGTACGACCAGCCGTTTCCCTCGCGCGGGAAGTCGATCCACTCCGGGTGGCCGAATTCGTTGCCCATGAAGTTGAGGTAGCCGTTTCCGGCGGTCGCGGCGGTGACGAGCCTGATGAGTTTGTGGAGCGCTATTCCGCGGTCTACGATCAGGTTCTGAGTCCCCTTCCCCATCGCGTAGTACATTTCCTTGTCTATCAGGCGGAAGATGATGGTCTTGTCGCCCACGAGGGCCTGGTCGTGGCATTCAGCATAGCTGACCGTCTTTTCGTCTGCACGTTTGTTGGTAAGTTCCCACCACATCTCGCCCATCGACCACTCGTCGTCGGACTTTTCCTTGATCCATTTGATCCAGTGATCGGCCACGCCCATCGCCATTCGGTAGTCGAAGCCCACTCCGCCAGCCTCGAAAGGCGCTGCCAGGCCGGCCATTCCGCTGACATCTTCGGCGATAGTGATGGCTTCCGGCCTGATTTCGTGGATGAGCATATTCGCCAGGGCGAGGTAGGTCACCGCATTCTCGTCCACTCCCGCGTTAAAGTACAGGTCGTAGTTTCCGAAGGAGGTCCCAAGGCCGTGGTCCCAATACATCATGGAGGTGACGCCGTCGAAGCGGAAGCCGTCCAGGTGATACTCCTGCATCCAGTATTTGCAGTTGCTCAGCAGGAAGCGGACAACCTCGTCCTTACCGTAGTCGAAGCAGCGGGAGCCCCATGCGGGGTGATGGCCGGCCGCGCCCTGGTAGAAGTAGAGATCGTCGCGGCCGTCCAGCCTGCTCAGGCCTTCGAGCTCGTTCTCGACGCTGTGGGAATGGACCATGTCCATGATCACGGCGATGCCGGCCTTATGCGCTTCGTCGACGAGGCGCTTGAACTCCTCGGGCGTCCCGAAACGGCTGCTGAGGGCGAAGAAGTTCGAGACCTGGTAGCCGAAACTGCCGTAGTACGGGTGTTCCTGCAGGGCCATTATCTGGATGACGTTGTATCCGAGCTTGATTATTCTTGGGAGCACCGTTTTGCGGAAGTCCTCGAAGCTGGCGACACCTTCCTTCTCGCCGCTCATTCCTATGTGGCATTCGTAGATGAAGGGGTTCTTGACCTTTATCTTTTTGTCGTGTTCCCATTTGTAGGGTTTGGGAGCCCAGACCTGGGCGGCGAACGCCTTCGTCTCGGGGTCCTGGACGGCGCGGGTGACATAGGCCGGAAGGCGTTCGCCGCCTCCGCCTGGCCACTCTATCCAGAGCTTGTAGAGGTCCTGATGGTTCATAAATACTTCCGGGAGTTTGATTTCCCAGTTGCCGTTTCCGACAGGTTTCAGGGCATAAGCCTCGCTCTTCTTCCAGTTGTTGAAATCGCCGATGAGGTAGATCTTAGTAGCGTTAGGGGCCCACTCGCGCAGGACCCAGCCCTCATCGACTTTATGAAGACCATAGTAAAGATGATTATTTACCGCTTTGTCCAGGCTGCCTTCGCCGGCGATTTTCTTACGCCAGTCCAGGATGCGCTGATGACGCGCTTCTATCGCGTCTTTCCAGGGCTCGAGCCAGGGATCTGATTCGTAAATCTTCTGCATATGAGGTTATTCTATGTTCGACAGTTTTTCTCTTGCTGTTCTTAGGTACTCCCTACATTTAGTGATAAGTTCCTCCGACTCGGCCAGATACTTGTCCATCTCGCCAAGTCCCGTCTGCGGATCCTCCACCTTCTTTGCTATCTCTTCCAGACGCTCTATTGCTTTTGAGTAATCGAAAGTCATATTACTTCTTCAATTTTTGCTTTCACTTTTCCGTCCGACATCAAAATCGTCAGCTGATCCCCTGCCTTAAGGCCCTTCGCCGATTTCAGGACCCTTCCCTTAGAGTCTACGGCGAGGGTGTAGCCGCGGGCGAGGACGGCGCGGGGGTCGGCGGCCTTGATGCGGCGATCGAGCTCGTCAAGCGCCGAGAGGCGCTGGGCGATCTTCGCCGCGAAGGCCAGCTTAAGCCGCGCGCCGAGGCTGCTGATGCGCTCATCCTCGGCCGCATACATATCTACAAACTCGTCTGCGAGAGCGGTCGGGGTCTTTACGAAGCGATAAGCGACCATGTCTGCGACATGATAATCTTTGTCGTGGCCTATGGCGGTAAAGACCGGGATGGAACACTGGGCTATTGCGAGCGCGAGGCCGTAGTCGTCGAAGCAGGAAAGATCCAGGTTCGAGCCGCCGCCGCGAAGGATCAGGACCGCATCGTAGCCGTCCTTGGGGCCTTCTGGAGACCGGCCGGTCGCTTCGACCTCGCCGAGCGCGTCCGCTATCGATTCCGGGGCGCTCTCGCCCTGCATGGTCGCCGGGAAGAGGTCTACTTCAAAATAGAAACCGTACGGATTCTCAGTCAGATGATTTCTGAAATCTCCGAAACCGGCGGCATCTGGGGCGCTGATTACTGCAAGTTTATACGGTATTGCTGCAAGTTCGAGCTTCTGCTGGAGCTCCATCATCCCCTCTTCCTCGAGTTTCTTTATAGTCTCGCGCTTTTTGATTTCGGCATCGCCTACCGTGAACTCGGGATTTATGTCGTCGATGATGAGGCTCAGGCCGTAGAGTTCGGAGTAGTTGACTTCGACTTTTACGAGTATCTGCTGGCCTACTTCCAGCTCCTTTCCGGTAGCGTCTTTGAAGAAGGCCCGCAGCAGCGGGTATTTAGATTTCCAGATTACGGCCTTGACTTTGGCGAGCTGCCTTCCGTCTTCGCTCTGGACCAGGTCCATATAGCAGTGGCCATTCATTCTAGTCTGTACTGAGGCTATCTCCGCCTTTACCCAAACGCTCTCCGGGAAGAGCTCTTCCAGCCCCTCTCTGATAGCACTTTGAAGCGTCAGCAGATCTATATACTCCATACTTCTCAAAGATAGCGAATTTTTGGCGATTATGACACAACAAAAAAGCTTAGCCTTTGTGGAGCTAAGCTTATATGAGAGCAATCGCTATTTCTGTCTGCAGAAGATTTGGATCGGGCAGCCGGTAAGGTCGAATCTTGAACGGAGCTGATTTTCCAGGAAGCGCTTGTAAGGGTCCTTTATGTACTGAGGAAGGTTGCAGAAGAAGGCGAACGAAGGGAAGCGCGTCGGGAGCTGGGTGATGTACTTGATCTTGATGTACTTGCCCTTGGTGCTCGGCGGAGGAGTTTCCTCGATAATCGGTAGGAGCTCTTCGTTGAGGCGCGCAGTAGATATCTTTCTAGAATAGTTCTCGTATACGCGGGTTACAGCGTCGAGTACGTCGCTGATTCGCTGCATCTTCAGGACTGAGGTGAAGATAATCGGAACGTCGGTAAAAGGAGCAATCCTTTCGCGCAGGGACTTTTCGTAGTCGCGAAGGGTGTTGCTGTCTTTTATGAAGAGGTCCCATTTGTTGACGACCAGCACGCAACCCTTTCTGTTCTTCAGAATCAGGTTGAAGATGTTCATATCCTGGGCCTCCATTCCGGTAGTAGCGTCAATCATCATCACACATACGTCTGAATGTTCGATAGCGCGGATGGAACGCATAACTGAGTAGAACTCCAGGTCTTCGTGGACCTTTGCCTTGCGGCGGATACCGGCGGTGTCGACCAACATAAATTCGTGGCCGAACTTATTGTAGTAGGTCTCAATTGAGTCGCGGGTAGTTCCAGCGACTGGGGTAACTATGTTGCGCTCTTCGCCGAGCAGGGCGTTGGTTATCGACGACTTACCTACGTTAGGCTTTCCAACTATGGCGATGCGCGGAAGATCTTTATGGGGGTCCTCAACCTCCGGCTCATCGGGGAGGACCTTCACGATCTCATCCAGCAGATCGCCCGTACCTGAGCCATTCGCAGCAGAGATGCTATAGATTTCTCCAAGTCCCAGCGAATAGAACTGGTAGGCGTCGAACATCTTTTCGCCGCTGTCCACCTTGTTCACGCAGAGAACGACCGGCTTTTTCGCACGGCGTAGGACATCCGCGACTTCGGCGTCGTAGTCGGTGACGCCGGTGGCCGCCTCGACCATGAACAGAACCACGTCGGCCTCGCTTATCGCAATCTGGACCTGCTCGCGGATGGCGCTTTCGAAAACGTCTTCCGAGTTGGTAGTGTAACCGCCGGTATCCACGACCGAGAACTCACGGCCGCACCATTCGCAGCGGCCGTAGTGGCGGTCGCGAGTGACTCCGGCGGTAGGGTCGACGATTGCCTGGCGCATTCCGACGAGGCGATTGAAGAGGGTCGATTTGCCGACATTGGGCCGGCCGACTATGGCTACGAGACTCATAATGACTGGGAGGTTGATGAACCCCGATCAGTTCGGGGATGACTGTTGTAAAGCTGGCAGCTCTCGCAGGCGTCGGAATAGTTTCCGTCGCATTTTACGGGGCGGCCGTGGAGTTCGGCATCTTCGTCCTTGAAGCAGCGGATTCCGAGCTTTTTCATCTCGGGGTTGGAGCCTACATCGTACTTCGGGAACTCGCCGTCCTTCTTCAGAAGGAAGACGCACATCCCGAGGACGCCGAGGCCCAGGACTATCGCCGCTGCAAGGAAGGTTGTCATTTGTCGAATTCGGGGCTGATGGATTCGTAATTATAGACCTTATCGATGATGGAAGCGAAGACGGGGGCCATCGAGACGGTCCTGATCTTCGGGTCGCCTGCAAGCTCGGGATGGGGGATAGTGTCGGTGATGAGCACTTCCTCGAGGGCTGAATCGTGGATACGCTGGATCGCCTCGCCGCTCAGGACGCCGTGGGTGGCGCAAGCTCTTACGCTGAGGGCGCCCATCGACATCAGGACCTCGGCCGCCTTGCAGAGGGTTCCGGCGGTATCGATCATATCGTCGATTATGACGATGTTCTTGCCTTCTACCTCACCGATGGCGGTGATATTGCCGACCACATTGGCCTTGACGCGGGTTTTGTGGCAGATGATCATCGGGGTTCCGAGGGTCTTGGCGAATATATTTGCTTTCTTGGCTCCGCCCATATCGGGGGCGGCGATCGCCAGGTTGGAAAGCTTCATTTTCTTGATTTCGTTGCGGAAGACCTTGGCCGCATAGACATGGTCCACGGGGATGTCGAAGAAGCCCTGGATCTGGTCTGCATGGAGGTCGCAGGTCATCACACGATCTGCTCCGGCAGCGGTCAGCAGATTAGCCACGAGCTTGGCTCCGATCGCCACACGGGGACGGTCCTTGCGGTCCTGGCGCGCCCAGCCGAAGTACGGCATTACTGCCACCACCTTGTCTGCCGAGGCCCTCTTCGCGGCGTCGATGGCGAGCAGCAGCTCCATCAGGTTGTCTGCCGGCGGGATAGTGGACTGAATAATAAACACGGTCGCTCCTCGGACGCTTTCGTCATACTGGGGTTGGAATTCACCGTCGCTGAAGCGCACGACCTTCATGTCGCCGAGGTGGTACGGACGCTCGCTGTTGTCCGGACGGTCAATCTTGTTCAATTCCTCAATAACTTTGCAGGCGAAGTCTTTCGAGGCATCGCATGCGAACAACTCCATTCTGTGGTTGTGTTGCATAGGTCAGATAGATTTCAGTATGTTGTCTATATAATCAAGTATCTCTTCGCGTCCCGCTCCGCTCTGGGCCGAGCTCTCAAACATCGGTGGCATCTCATCCCACTCTTTCGAGAGGATCTCTTTGTCCTTTTCGATCTGGGCTTTCAAGACATTGGGGCCGGATTTGTCGCTTTTGGTGAAGATGATTCCGAAAGGTATTCCGTTCTCACCAAGTTCGCGGATAAAGTCCTGATCTATTTTAGTTATGTCGTGGCGGCTGTCTACCAGGACAAAAAGCATCACAAGTTCCTCGCTTCCAAGGATATAGTCGTTGATGACTTCCTTTATCGCGTCGCGGCCTGCCTGATTCAGTTTTGCATAGCCGTATCCCGGGAGGTCAACCAGATACCACTGATCGTTGATAAGGAAGTGATTGACCAGTTTTGTCTTTCCGGGGGTACTTGAAGTCATCGCCAGGCGGCCGTTGCGGCAGAGCATATTGATAAGGCTGCTCTTCCCTACGTTGCTTCTTCCTATAAACGCAAATTCCGGCAGTTTCCTCTGCGGCTTTCCGGCCACTCTGGTACTGCTTCCTGCGAATGTTGCGCTGTTGATTTTCATTTCACCCTAACCGTTACAAATATACTATATTTTTAGTAAATTCGCGGTACTAAAGCTAACCAACACTTTTATAGCAATGAAAAAATTTTTCGTTCTTGCCATTCTGGCAGTATGCCTCTCTGCAACAAGCTGCAGTTCGTATTATCGTTCGATGAAAGAGCCCAATGCTTATATTGAGCTTAAAGCAGCTGATTACACTCTCTCCGAGCCTGTCACCGCCGAGGTAAAAGTAACCTACATCTTCGGTATTGACTTCGCACACCTCTTCGTCACTAAGGCCGCAAATGCAGGTGTTTTCGGGACTCTTCTCGGAAACTCAACTCAGTCAATGGCCATCTACGAGGTTCTTGAAGCTAACCCCGGCTGGGATTTCATTATGTATCCCCAGTTCAAGACGGAATCACACGGTATTCCTTTCTTCGAGACAGAAACAGTCACCGTCACCTGCCGCCTCGGAAAGTTCAACAAGTAGAGAAAGCAGAAGTTTAAATAACGAGGGCCAAACCAAATCGGTTCGGCCCTCGATTTTTGTCATATCAGAGCATTGCCGGAGGAGCGGGGAAGGGCGGGACCTTGCGCGAAGGGCAAAAGTCAGGACTTCGGGTAGCGGATGGTAAAGCAGGCGCCGCCAAGGGTGAAGCTGCGAGAGTAGGCGATGGAGGCGCCGCAGCGCTCCAGGATGCTCTTGCAGATGGAAAGGCCCAGGCCGCTGCCGCTGGACTTGGTAGTGAACTTCGGGGTGAAGAGCTTCGAAAGGTTTTCTTCACCTACTCCCGGGCCGTTGTCTTCAAAGACT
>Ga0310694_10004602_pt1 | contig 13295 bp, 7 predicted proteins | sample 174DNAGHGhighgp2_FD_203884 | JGI IMG/M metagenome (GOLD analysis project Ga0310694, IMG submission 203884) | Sheep rumen microbial communities from Palmerston North, Manawatu-Wanganui, New Zealand - 1742 DNA GHGhigh gp2 (v2) (version 2) | ecosystem: Host-associated > Mammals > Digestive system >...
TACGCCATAGAGCAACTGAACGAGAGGCTCGGGCTGCATACGCCAGTCATGGTCTCGGCCACCATCAACGACCGCAGCGGACGCACACTGACAGGACAGACACTCGAGGCTTTCTTCATCAGCATATCCCACTATAAGCACCTTCTCAGCTTCGGCCTCAATTGCTCGTTCGGCGTCACAGACCTCAGACCGTTCGTAGAACAGTTGTCCGGGCGCATACCAGTCTATCTGTCCATCTACCCCAATGCAGGACTGCCTAATGAGATGGGCGAATACGAGGAGTTGCCCGACTACACCGCCATGCACCTCCGGCAGATGGCCGAGGCCGGGCTGCTGAACATAGCAGGCGGCTGCTGCGGCACATGCGAGCATCACATCAAGGCCATCTGCCAGTCGCTGAGCGGACTGAAGCCACGCCAGCTGCCACCGGCCGACAACAGGCTATGGCTCTCAGGACTGGAGCCACTGCTCATAGACAGCAAGACACGCAACTTCACCAACATAGGCGAACGCACCAACGTGGCTGGCTCAAGGAAGTTCGCACGGCTGATAGCTGAGAAGAAATATGACGAGGCACTCAGCGTGGCACGCCACCAGATAGAGGGCGGAGCATCGGTGATAGACATCAACATGGACGATGCCATGCTCGACAGCCGACAGGAGATGCAGACCTTCTGCCGGCACATCAGCGGCGAGCCGGCAGTGAGCCGCGCAGTGCTGATGATCGACTCGAGCGACTGGCCCACAGTGCTGTCAGGACTGAAAAACGCACAGGGTAAATGCATTGTCAACTCGATAAGCCTGAAGGGAGGCGAGGACGACTTCCTTGCCAAGGCCCGCGAGCTGCGACGGCTCGGAGCCGCCGTGGTGGTGATGGCCTTCGACGAGGAGGGACAGGCCACCACATACGAACGGAAGAACGCCATTGCAGAAAGGGCCTACAGACTGCTTACTGGCATAGGGTTCCCTCCGCAGGACATTATCTTCGACGTGAACATACTGTCGGTAGCAACTGGCATAGCTGAACATTCGGCCTATGCCATCGACTTCATACGCGCCGTGGAGTGGATAAAGACCCATCTGCCTCTGGCCAAGACCAGCGGAGGAGTGAGCAACCTGTCGTTCGCCTTCAGAGGCAACAACAAGGTTCGCGAGGCCATGCACAGCGTGTTCCTCTACCACGCCATTCGCGCCGGTCTCGACATGGCCATCGTCAACCCGTCGATGCTGCAGGTTTACGACGAGATAGAGCCTGCGCTGAAGAATGCTGTCGAAGACGTGGTGCTGAACAAAAGCCAGGAGGCCACCAACGAGCTGATGGCAGTGGCAGCAAAGATACTCGAGACACCCACCGGCAGCACAGAGGCCACGGGCCGTGACACTTGGCGCGACAAGAGCATAGAGGAGCGTCTGGCCTACGCCTTGAGCAAGGGCGAGAGCAGCTATCTGGCAACAGACATACCCGAGGCGCTGGAGAAATATGGCAGGCCCATCGACGTAATAGAGCAACCGCTGATGAAGGCGATGGAGCACATCGGCCGACTGTTTGGCGAGGGGAAGATGTTTCTCCCGCAGGTGGTGAAGTCGGCCAAGGTGATGAAAGATGCCGTGGCTTTGCTCAACGCAGAGCAGAGCGACGCCGAGGCCGACAACAGCACAGAGCGCCCCTGTGTGGTGCTTGCCACCGCCAACGGCGATGTCCACGACATTGGCAAGAACATTGTCAGCATAGTGCTCGGCTGCAACGGCTTCCAGGTAGTCGACCTGGGAGTGATGGTGCCCTGCGAGACCATACTCGAAGAGACAAAGAAACGGAAGCCCTGCCTCGTAGGCATCAGCGGACTGATAACACCATCGCTGAAAGAGATGGAACAGCTCTGCCGCCTGTTCCAGCGCGAAGGTCTCAGCGTGCCCATCATCGTGGGCGGTGCCACCACGTCGGCAGTACACACCGCAGTGAAGCTCGCACCGCTATACGACGGGCTGGTCATCTATGGCGGCGATGCCTCGCAGACCTCTGTGCTGGCAAAACGCATAGAGCTGGACCTGTCTGCGGTGACAGAGGAGATAAAAGCCGAACAGGAGATGCTGCGCGATGCTTACAGCCAACACCACAGCAATGCGCTGGTGACTTACGAAGAGGCAAACAGACGAAGTGAAAAGCTAAGAGTGAAAAGTGGAAAGTGTCAAGCTACAATACACAAGTACTGTCACACCTTAGGCCAAGAGCCAGCCAACGACGGCACCTGCCACCTGTCGCTTGTCACTTGTAACATGATTGACTGGCGCATGTTCCTGCTGTTCTGGGGCTTTAAGGGCGAGACGCTGCAGCAACAATTGGTGAACCCAGAGGCTGAGCGCACCCTGAACGAAGGGAAGCGGTATCTGCAGAGAGCCATTGACGAGGGGCTGATAGATATACAGGCAATAGTCAGCACCGAACCTGCCACAAGCCGTGGCAACGACATTGTGTTCAGCGACGGCCAGACACTGCCCATGCTGCGCAGCCAGAGCGAGAGGACTCATTTCCGCAGCCTGGCCGACTACTACGACGAGCAGCGCCCCAGCCCCATTGGGCTGTTTGTAGTTACGGCACGTCCGACACGCAAACCGGCCGACGATGCCGAGAAACTCATGTGCCACGCCCTTTGCGCCCGTCTGGCAGAGGCAGCCACCATTCATCTGGCCACCATCTCATCGCCATACAAGACAAAAGAGGAGGAACAATCTGCACAACAAACGAAAGAAGAGATGCAACCACCATTGAGAGTTGCTTTCGGCTACGCCACATGCCCCGACCACTCGCTGAAGCGTATTGTCTTCGACCGTCTGGAGGCTGAGCGCAGGCTGGGCATCACGCTCACCGACCACTACTCTATAGAGCCGTCAACGTCGGTCTGCGGACTGTTCATCTACCACCCCGAGGCCAAGTATTTCCCTGTGGGGCGCATAGACCGTGAACAACTCGTGGACTACTGCCGCCGCCGGGGCATCAGCATAGAAGAGGGTGAACGACTGGGGCTGGCTTTAGTGTAGCTGTGCCAACAGCTGCTCCAGGCTCAGGTCGTCCTGTATGAGCACCTCACGTGGTTTTGAGCCGTGGGCCTGTCCCACCACGCCCGCTTTCTCCAGCTGGTCCATCAGTCGGCCGGCACGGTTGTAGCCTATCGAGAACTTACGCTGTATGAGGCTGGTGCTGCCCTGTTGCGACGAGACGATGAGTCGTGCTGCATCGTCAAACATCGGGTCGAGATGGCTCAGGTCGGCATCGTTAGAGCTGCCGTCTCCTCCCTCGCCTTCTATGACGGGCTCAGGCAGTTCGTATGGGCTGCTGTATCCTTGCTGCGCAGCTATATACTTGTTGATGTCCACCACCTCGGGTGTGTCGACAAAGGCACACTGCACACGCACAGGGTCGTTGCCCTGCAGATAGAGCATGTCACCGCGTCCTATGAGCTGCTGTGCTCCCATGCGGTCGAGGATGGTCTTCGAGTCAATGCCCTGGCTCACCTTGAAGGCTATACGTGCCGGGAAGTTGGCCTTGATGGTACCGGTGATGATGTTTGTCGTGGGTCGCTGCGTAGCTATGACCATGTGTATTCCCACTGCACGCGCCTTTTGCGCTATACGGGCTATAGGCAGCTCTATCTCTTTGCCGGCAGTCATGATAAGGTCGCCATACTCGTCTATCACGACAACGATGTAGGGCATGAACTTATGCCCCTTTTCGGGATTCAGCTGGCGGGCAATAAACTTCTTGTTGTAGTCCTTGATGTTGCGCTCGCCGGCATCTTTCAGCAGCTCGTAGCGTGCATCCATCTCCACGCAGAGGCTCTGCAGAGTGCGAATAACCTTCGACGTGTCGGTGATGATGGGGTCGTCGAACTGCTCTTCCAGCGAGGCCAGGAAATGCTTCTCGATGGTCTTGTAGATGCTGAACTCCACCATCTTGGGGTCTACGAGCACTATCTTCAGCTCTGCAGGGTGTTTCTTATAGAGTAAAGAGGTGAGTATGGCGTTCAGTCCTACAGACTTACCCTGACCTGTGGCACCGGCCACGAGGAGGTGTGGGGCCTTGGCCAAGTCAAACATGAACACCTCGTTGGTAATGGTCTTTCCCATGGCGCATGGCAATTCCATGGTGGTCTCCTGGAACTTCTTCGAGTTCAGCACGCTCTGCATCGACACTATGTTCTTCTTCTCGTTAGGCACCTCTATGCCAATGGTTCCCTTGCCGGGTATTGGAGCGATGATACGTATGCCGAGAGCCTTCAGCGAGAGGGCTATGTCGTCTTCCAGTCCGCGAATCTTCGATATGCGCACACCCTGTGCAGGAGTTATCTCGTAGAGGGTTATGGTAGGTCCGACGGTGGCCTTGATGCTCGATATCTCGATGCCGAAATTGCGCAGCACCTCCACAATGCGGTTCTTGTTGGCTGTCTGCTCGGCCATGTCGATATATGGTTTGCCGTCGTCCTCATACTGCTTCAGCAGGTCGAGTGTGGGATAGTGGTAGTTCTCCAGGTCGCGCTTCGGGTCGTATGGCTCAAGCTTCTTGTCGCCTACGGTAACAAGGTCTTTTCCATCGGCTTTCTCCTCTTCCTTGGTGTCCTCGATGACGAGTTCGCTATCTGTAGGGATAGCCGACTGACGCGACGGACGCGGCTCTTGCGATGGCTGAGCCTCCGGCGAGGTCCAGGCACCATCAGACTTGCTGTTGCCGTCTATCCAGTCGATTGTCTCTGTCTGCGGGTCGTCGAACACCTCTGGGTCTTCCTGGGTCTTAATAAGATTCTCGTACGAGTCTTCGCCCATGTTGTTGTCTTCGGTCGGTGTGTTGACCACAAACTTCACCGTCTTCAGGAATCCCTTCGGATTGAGCAGCTTGCGAATGAAATAGACCGTCTCGTTGCTAAGGTATGTAAGGAACAGTATTGCCACTATGGCCAGCAGGGTGAACAGTCCTGGTGAGCCCACAAGTCCCACAATGCGGTTGGACACGAAGAGTCCGTGGTCGCCACCAGGGCAGAAATGCAGCTCTGGCATGAGTGGTGCCACAAACCAGGCCAGCGCGAGCGAAGCCCACACCATGACAAGTGCCACGCACATAAACCATTTCAAGAGCGATGGTTTGTAGGCCCGCATTAGTGACAACGAGAGGATGAAAAGAAACAGGGGTACGCCAAAGGCTGCCATGCCAAAACACCGCTTCATGAAGAAGTAGGACGTATATGCCCCTATACTGCCCACGGCGTTCATGAATTTTCTGTCCTCGTTGGCAATATCTCCATCGCGCAGGTTCTCTATCAGGCTCTCGTCGGCGGCGCCAGTGGTGAGATAGGACACAAAAGCCCACGCCATGCACACCGACACGGCGAAGAGCAACATTCCAAGAAAGAAATGCAGACGCTCATTCTGGAAGATATCCACTACGCGTTGCAGACCCAATGTCTCCAGCAACGAGGGCTTCTGGGCCTGTGAACTGTTAGAACTATTATTTTTTTTCCTCTTCTTTGCCATTTCCTATTTCGTTAAGTAACAAATCAGTTTTGTTTATACAACCAATGTCTCTTTTACATACAACGAAGTTTTACGAATTTCACGAATTGCTGTGCGTAGCAATTCGTGAAATTCGTAAAATCTGTTGTTTATTTAAAATAATTGCGTTCATCTACTTATCAATTCTTATCTCGGCTGTAAAGGCAGTTCTTTGCAAGCGCCGGGCGAAAAGTCATTAGTATAGCCTCTGAGCCATTGATTAGACTTGCAAAATTAGTGGAAAAAAATAATATGGCATAATAAAATTTCGTTTTTTATTGTTTTTTCGCAAAGAAGACAAAATAAATCAACTCCAGCCCTCGGCTCACTGCTGTCCCTTTATGGCGTCGCAGATGACCTTTGCCATTCTTGCAGCTCCCTTGTCGTTGGGGTGTATCATGTCGGCGGTCATCTCCTGCTTGTCGGTGATGACAGGGTGCATGTCGATGACCTGCAGATTGTTGCGCTGCGCCACCCGGCGCACGGCAGGTGCCACCTCGTTGACAATGACCGAGTCGGTTATGCCCCACTTGTCCTTGAAAGCCTTGATGGGCGTGCAGAGGAATATCTTTGGCGACACGACCTGCTGCGCCTTCTTTGCCTTCTTCGACTTCTTTGCCTTCTTCGTCTTGTTGGAGTCCATCGTGTAGTCAGGGTTCTGCTGCGAGATGAGCGTGTCGATCATCGACTGCATGTCGGCCTCGTACTCGTCCTTGTGGGGGTTCCAGTTATAGTCTTTCGAATCGTTGGTTCCCAGCTTTATCACCACTATGTCAGGGCGGAATGCCTGCACATCGCGCCAAGCCTGCTCTTTCATGTAGGGGTGGTCGCCCTTGTTGAGCATGGTGCGTGCTCCCACTCCGAAGTTCTTCACGTGGTAGCCGTCGCCCAGCAGTCTCTGCAGTTGTGCCGGATATCCCCTCATCTCCTGCATGTCTATTCCCGACCCGTGGGTGATGCTGTTGCCTATGCATGCCACACGCAGTGCGTCGGCACGGTGCGAGGGCAGGGTCTTCAGCCACATCTGCAGGTCGCCAAGCATCTGGGCGTGGTAAGTCCAGCTGTCGCGGAAACCAAAGCCGTGACCACCCGACGGATAGACGTAGAGCGAGCACATGTTGCCGGCACGGCGCATGGCGGAGTAGTAGGCTATGGCATTTGTCAGCACTGGCACCACGTGGTCGTCGCTGGCCGTCAGGACGATGGCAGGAGGCGTGATGTGGCTGCGCACGGCGTTCTGGCTACCCCACTCTTTTATCAGCTTCTCATCGTTGGCTCCCTCGGCACCAAGGAAATTCTGGCACGAGCCTCTGTGGCTCTCTTTCTGGTTCATGGAGATGACGGGATAGAAGAGTATGCTGAAGTTAGGACGGCAGTCGAACTCGCTATGTGTGGAGACGGCCGAGGCGAGATGGCCTCCGGCCGAAAATCCCATTATGCCCACATCGTAAGGGTTGACGCCCCACACTGCTGCCGAGTCGCGCACGGTGCGAATGGCCTGCTGTGCATCGCTGAGTGGCAGGGTGCGGTCGCCGTTGGGCATACGGTAGGTGAGCACAAAGAGGGCTATTCCCTGGCCGTTGAACCACTTGGCCCAGTCGTGGCCTTCGTGCTGCGTGGCCAGGTGCTGGTAGCCGCCGCCCGGACAGTCCACCACGGCACGGCCTGTGGGGTGCTCGGGCAGGTAGGCCGTCATCTGGGCCTTCCCGTCGGGGGTAATGTTAACGTTGAATTTACGTGCCGTCTGGCCAGTAACAGTCACAGTGGCCAACATGCTGAGTGCCACGGCAATAGTCTTTGCTTGGAATAGATGTTTCATAAAGGTGATGTGTTTGAAATAATGGCACCGCGCTGTGGTGTGCCTTCCTTTTACAGCGCAAAGTTACAAAAAAAGTGACAAACGCCAACGTCTTTGACATTTTTTTTAGCACGCAGGTCAGAAATCACGCCTTTTCACTTGCTTTATCCATACTTTTTCATTACTTTTGCACCAATATTTCCAAGTATCGAAACAGATAAATGAAGCAGATATGAGCAACCCTTTCCATATATTACGCATAGCACTGTCGGCCAGACGGCCCAGCAGCATTGCCGACATGCCGGTGGTGTGCGACAGCTTCTGGATGAAGGATGGCTACGCCGCCATGACTTTCTTCGGCACCATAGTGGCAGCGACACCCACCGATGTGGAGACAATGAAGCTCCCGGGCAACAGTCTCAAGCGCCACGAGACGATTCACCTGCGCCAGGCACAGGCCACCCACGACTCGTGGCTGCTCTTCTATCTGCTCTATGGATGGTACTACATGCTGGCACTGCCACAAAACAAACGCATGAAAAACGCTGCCTACTACATCAACCCCTTCGAGCTGGAGGCTTACGCCAACCAGGGCGACGAGCATTACCTGCAGTCGTGCCGGGACACTGGGGCCCAGCGCTGGCGTGAGTACGCGAAGATGACTCCTAAAGAACGCATGGAGAAGTTCTTCCCGCATTTCGTGTGGAGGGTGGAGTGAGGAGGGTGGAGTGAGGAGGGTGGAGTGAGGAGTGAGGAGTGTGGAGTGTGGAGTGTGGAGTGAGGAGTTATGAGGCTTGCCCACTCCAAGTGAACATTCCGGGGAAGTCGGTGCTCGGGTCAATGGCATCGCGGAAAATGCCAAAGACAGCACTGCCACTGCCGCTCATGGCAGCATAGACAGCACCCAGCTGATACAGCCGCTGCTTTATATCGCTTATTTCAGGATGCAGGGCAAAGACGCTCTGTTCGAAGTCGTTATGCAGCTTGTCGCACCAAGTGGCCAGCGGCTGGCGCACCACGTCGAGACAGTTTTTTGAGGGCTTCTCAGGATGTATCAGCGAGAAGGCCTCTTTCGTGGAAACGGGTATCGACGGACACACCACCACCATGTGATAACCGGCCAGCGAGAGGTCCACAGGCTGCAGCCGCTCACCTATCCCTTCGGCGTATGCAGGACGGCTGAGAATGAAGAACGGACAGTCTGCCCCTAAGCGTGCGGCACGCTCTATAAGCTCACTCTCGCCGAGTCCCAGGCCGAACATGTTGTTCAGCAGCATGAGCATCGAGGCACAGTCGCTGCTGCCACCGCCCATGCCGGCTTGTGTGGGTATGGCCTTGTAGAGATGGGCGTGCACGCGTGGCATACGTGGGAACTCGTCCTTCAGCATGTTGTAGGCTCTCACGACCAGGTTGCGCTGCTCGTCGCCAGTGTCAAACTGGTTGGAGGCGTGGGATGTGAGACGTGAGGTGACTTTCAGGTCGCAGCCCACTGCCGACGGAAACTGCTCGTCCATCTGTGTCACCTCCAGCGCATCGCAGAGAGGCAGTGGGTAGAACACTGTCTCCAGGTTGTGATACCCGTCGGGGCGGCGCTCCACTACATTGAGACCAAGATTGATCTTTGCTTTCGGAAATACTATCATATCGTCTTTAAGAAAATGCTCAAAATGGTGCTGAGGGGCAGAAGTCGCGGAATGGACATTTCGCGCAGTGTGGCCTCTGCGATGTGCACACATAGCGGCCGTGCAGCAAGAGCCAGTGGTGTGCACGCGGTATGTCCTCCTCAGGAATATTTTTCACCAGAGCCAACTCCACCTTCAGTGGGGTGTTGGCGCTCTTGGACACAAGGCCCAGCCTGTGGCTCACCCTGAAGACGTGGGTGTCGACGGCCATAGTGGCCCGGCCGAACGCCACGGCCTGTATCACGTTTGCGGTCTTGCGCCCCACCCCGGGCAGCGCCATCAGCAAGTCCATGTCCGACGGCACCTCGCCGCCATGTCTCTCCATGAGCAAGCGGGCCATCTGCACCAGGTGCAGGGCCTTTGAGTTGGGATAGCTCACGCTCTTCACATACTCCAGCACTTCGTCGGGCTCGGCCATTGCCATCGTGCGTGCGTCGGGGAAGTGCCGGAACAGCTCTGGCGTAACCATGTTCACACGTTTGTCGGTGCACTGTGCACTGAGCACCACGGCCACCAGCAACTGAAACACGCTGCCGTATTGCAGCTCGGTGTCCACTTCCGCCATCTCGCGGCGGAAGTGGTCCAGCACGGCTCTGTATCGCTCACTCCTTGTCACCTGGAATAACTATTGAACTTTAGTTCTCGTAGTCCACCTCATGGTCGAGCTTTGAGAGGAAGTCTTCAAACACCTCCTGCTCCACGTCGCCCATGGCATACTCCTTCTCGGCATCCTTTCTTATCTCGGCAATCCAGGCGCGGCGTGCACGCACATAGTCTTCACGTATGCGCTCGCAGGCCTGCTCGTCGAGCTCGGTCAGGTGGTAGTAGTCCAAGAGCAGCTGGTAGCTCCATGCCCAGCGGTAGTCGCTGTAGTGGGCATTGATGTCGTCGAAGCGGTCGAGCACCTGCTGTATGTTCTCTATCTGGCCGTTCTTTATGTCGTCGACAAGCCTCGTCTCCTCGCTCTCAGGCAGCAGCAGTCCGCTAAGGTCTGCCCACGGGCCCTTGCCCACTTCCGATGATGGTTTTCCGAAGAATCCCTCTTTTACGGCACGCTTCAGCACGGCGCCCATATATATGCGCAGTGCTATGTCGTAGTATTTCAGGCCCTTACGCAGCGACGACGCATTGATGACGTACTCGTGGAAGTTGTATGCCGAGACGTTGTCGCCGCTGGCAGAGCGCAGGTTCTCCAGCACCTTGATGCCCTGCATGATCTCGCCCACGGTGAACGGCGAGAGCCAGTCGAAGTTGATGATTGACTTCTTCGACTGCTTCGAGCGCTTGTCGCGCTTTGGCCATTTCTTTATGTCGCGGTACAGCCCCACGGTGGTGATGTTTCGTCCAGGCACAATATACATCGTCTCGCCGTAGGCCATCAGGTATGAGAATGGCAGGTTGCGCGTGTCGGGGTGGTGCATCAGCTTTCCGAAGCAGACGCTGAAGGCGCCTATGGTGGCAGGCATCAGCACATACGAGCCCGAGGCGGTCTTGGTGCCGCGCTCCAGTGTGCCGTAGTGCATGGGGCCCATCTTGTAGGCGTGGTTCGAGAAGTTGGTGTTCGAGCCGGCGTTGTAGAACGAGAACTGCCCTCCTATGAGCAGGCTCGACTTGTGGTGTGAGGCCGAGAAGGGTCCGCAGAACGCGGCGCAGGCCTCGCCGTTGGCCATAAACGAGTTGGCAAAAAAGAGGCTGGCCTCGGCGGTGAAGCCGTTGGTTATCTGGCATGCCTCGCCCACGAAGCAGTCCTGCATCTTCACAGAGTTGTTGATGCTGCAGCCGTCGCAGATGATGCTGTTCTCGCAGATGACACCCGTGCCTATGAACACCGAGGCGTCCTCGGAGCTCAGTATGGTGCACTCGTTGAGGCGTGCACAGCCGCTTATCTCGCAGTCGCCCTTTATCACCGTGTTGGTGATGTCCTTGGTGTTGATTATCTTCACGCGGTTGCCTATGATGCCTCGCTCTGGCGTGCTCACGCGCACCTCGTCGTCGATGAGCTGGCGCAGACGGTTCATGAGCGCCTTGTCCTGATGGTGCTTCACCATGAAGGCGGCAAGTTGCGAGTTCAGCTCGCGGAAGAGCGTCACGTTGCCATCGCCCATCTCGTTGAGCACAGAGATGGTCGAGCCGGCACCGTAACTGGCACCTTCCATTGTCTCAAGCGTAGAGATGTTCGAGATGTAGCAGTCGTCGCCAATGGTATAGTTGTTTATGAAGTTGCCCACCTTCTCTATCAGGCAGTCGTTGCCCACAGAGACGTTGCGCAGCGTGGCATCGTTGATGCCAGAGTGTTTGAGGAAGCCCTTGGCCACCTCGATCTTCTTTTCAAACCGTCCCAGCCGAATGTCGCCATAGAACATCACTCGGTGGAAATTGTATGGCCGGAACTCCGGATCCACCATCACTCTCTTCCAGTCTTCTGCCCAACAAACGTTGTTCTCGAGCACCTGGATCTCCTCTTGTGTCAGTTGTCTGTAGTCTCTCATAATTATAATAATGTGTGTTGTGTTGCCACAGTGCATTTTATATTTGGATGCAGTTTGCTTCTTGTCTTTGACATTAGCAAAAACCGTCTTTTATCAAGCAGAATCTTATAAAACGCTGCAAAGATATAAAATTCCGCTTAATAAAACAAAGAAATAACACTTTTTTTACAATAGCAGGTGCAACGCTCCGCGCAGTTTGAAAGTATTCAACCGAGAGTTTGATAGTTTCCAACTGGGGGTTAGACAGTTTCAAACTGGGAGTTAGATAGTTTCTAACTGGGAGTTAGATAGTTTCAAACTGGGAGTTAGATAGTTTCCAACTGGGAGTTAGATAGTTTCCAACTGTGGAAGACGGCATATTGTTGAAGCCGTGAGGGTAAAGCAAAGCTTCACCTACGGCGCAGGGAAATGATGGCAAAGCTTGGAAGCTTCACCTACGGCAAGTCTACGAATATTCGGGCTGTTGGGAATTTTAACATAACAAAAGGGGCTTAATTCAAAAAATATACATAACTTTGCAGGCGCAATAACAATAACATCACGAAAACAGACATGCAAAGCATCGATTTAGAACATAAGACTATCTTCGTTACTGGTGCCGCCGGCTTCATAGGCAGCAATCTGGTGAAACGGCTGCTTAAGGACACCAAGACAGCCCGCATCATTGGCATAGACAACATGAACGACTACTACGACCCGGCACTGAAGGAGCAACGCCTGGAAGAGCTCAAGGACGAGCGCTTCACATTTGTAAGGGGCGACATTGCCGACCGGGCCACCATCGACGCCATCTTTGCCGACTACCACCCCGCCGTGGTGGTGAACCTGGCAGCACAGGCCGGCGTGCGCTACTCCATCACCAACCCCGACGCATATATACAGTCGAACATTATAGGCTTCTACAACATACTGGAGGCCTGCCGCCATTCGTACGACGGAGGGCAGACGGGCGTGGAGCACCTGGTCTACGCCTCGTCGTCGAGCGTCTACGGATCGAACAAGAAAGTGCCCTACAGCACCGACGACAAGGTGGACAACCCCGTGTCGCTCTATGCCGCCACGAAGAAGAGCAACGAGCTGCTGGCCCACGCCTACTCAAAGCTGTACAACATACCCTCGACGGGACTGCGCTTCTTCACCGTCTACGGCCCGGCAGGAAGACCAGACATGGCTTACTTCGGATTCACCAACAAGCTCGTCAAGGGCGAGACAATACAGATATTCAACTACGGCAACTGCAAGCGCGACTTCACCTACGTCGACGACATAGTGGAAGGCGTGGTGCGCATCATGCAGGGAGCACCCGAGAAACGCAACGGCGAGGACGGCCTGCCCCTGCCTCCATACAACGTTTACAACATTGGCAACAGCAGCCCTGAGAACCTGCTCGACTTTGTAGACATACTGCAACAGGAGCTGGTGCGCGCCGGAGTGCTGCCCGAGGACTACGACTTCGAGGCACACAAACAGCTGGTGCCCATGCAGCCAGGCGACGTGCCGGTGACCTTCGCCGACACCAGTGCCCTGGAGCGCGACTACGGTTTCAGACCGTCGACACCGCTGCGCGACGGACTGAGAGCCTTCGCAGAGTGGTATGTGAAGTATAACAAGAAATAGGGGAAAAACGAACAGGGTAATCCTTTGAAAACAGAAGACAACATAAGAGTGCTGATGGGTATGACGACAGCAGAGCTGAAGGCTGTCGCCAAGAGTCTTGGTATGCCTGCCTTCACTGGCGGGCAGATAGCCCAGTGGCTGTACCAGAAGCATGTGGCTGGCATAGAAGAG